>Ga0308171_1000297_pt1 | contig 128240 bp, 122 predicted proteins | sample PhyGR1_FD_202135 | JGI IMG/M metagenome (GOLD analysis project Ga0308171, IMG submission 202135) | Phyllosphere microbial communities from UC Gill Tract Community Farm, Albany, California, United States - DLSLSG.R1 | ecosystem: Host-associated > Plants > Phyllosphere > Unclassified | place... | reverse complement strand
CGAGAGATGTTCGACCATCGTCTGCGCGACAGGTTCGCGCTCTCGCGCGCCGCTGGGTCCCCCGGTCTGCGCCGCCAAGAGGCGGCTTGCCGGAGGATGACGAAAGGGAAGAAAACGCCGCTCTAGGAATCTCCGCTTTCGACCCATAGCTGAAACTGGCCACTAGCCAGATACCCTGAGAGCAGCCGACGCCAACTAGTTCATATACTTGACGCGGGGGTCCGGGGGCGGAGCCGTGTCGTTGGCGTGTTTAATGGTCGCCGCAATCAGCAACGCCCCCACTGCAAGAAGAAATATTATCGGTAAATAATACTTGGGATCGCGTTTCATTCGTTCAATCGATGGATTAAGGCGAGAGTCCCATTTGGCTCTTGTCTGGACTATGGCTTTTCAGGCACCGACCAGCAACCTGCGGGAGTGACCGCTTTCCACCCTTAGCTGACATTCAAAACGTCCGCCTTCCCCCGGGGGCGAAGCCTACCGCCCCGGGCGGCGCGTCATGGCCGAGGCCGGGGCCAGTTGCAGGCCGCGCGCCTCCAGGCCGGCGGTCCAGCGGGCGGCGGCTTCGACGGTGACGGGGTAGCTGAAGCCGGTTCCCAGGGCGGCGCCGCGCGTCTTGGCGGCGGCTTCCAGGGCGTTGAGCTGGCCCATGATGGCGGCGGGGGTCTGGCTCTCGTCGATGATGCGGTCGGCGCTGGCGCGGGCGAAGGCGCCCGGCTTCCGGCGCATGGAGCCGTCGTCGAGGAAGGCCAGGCCGCGTTGGCGCAACACGGTCAGCATGGCGCCCATGCCCTCGTCCGAAGTGATGAAGCGGTCGCCCAGATAGTTGGTCACGGCGAAATAACCCGTGGCGCGGCCCAGCAGCCAGTCCAGCTTGACCTCGACGTCGTCGGCGCCGCCGCTGGACAGCAGGGTGTAGGGGCCGGGATCGTTGTCGGGATAGCCGGTCGGCTCCATCGGAAGTTCGATCATCACCTCGTGGCCCTGGGCGCGGGCCATGTCGATCCAGCCCTGTAGTCCCTCGGCGTAGGGCACGAAGCTGAGCGTGACCTCGGCCGGCAGGCGTTCGATGGCCGCGCGGGTGGTGACGGCGTTCAGGCCTAGGCCTCCGACGACCAGGGCCACCATGGGCTTGCCGTTCGAGCGGAAGGGTCGGGCATAGGCCTGGGCCGGGACGCGGCCGTCCGGCGCGATGCGCGGCAGGGGGCCGTTGGGACCGGGCGAGAACAGGCCGGCGATGGGGGCCTTGGGCAGAGGGTTCGAGGGCGCGCGCACAGGCGCGCCGATGGCCGAGCCGCCCGCGACGGTGGCGCCGTCCGGCAGGGTGATCAGGGCCTCGCCCCCCGCCGCGCCATTGGGATCGAGCAGGGCGGGATCGACCCCGGCCATGTCCTGATAGAGATCGAGGCCGCTCATGGAAAAGGCGTCGGCGCCGGTCGGGGCCGGATCGGTGGCGGCCGCCGGGCGTTGCAGGGCCACGCGGGCCGAGGGCGCGCCCGCGCGGGGGTCGCCCAGGACGGCGACGAACAGGGCTCCGGCGACCAGGACAAAGACGCCCGCTGCGGCCACGGCGAGCGGCGGCTTCTTCAGCGCGGCGACGATGGTGTCGCGCGTGACGCGCGACCGCGCTTCCGGCGGCGCACCGGCGGCGGCGGCGAGAGCGGACTGGCGCTTGGCGAACATGGACAGGGCGGCGCTCTGACGACGGGGGCGGGACTGAAGAACCGCCTGACGCGGCTCCTCTCGATCCTCACTTATCCCCAGCGCCGGTTAAGAAACCCTAACGGCGCGTTCACCACGTCCAGACGCGATCAGTCCTTCTTCGGCTCATTGCCGGGCGTGATCTCCGGCAGGCGCGCAGGCGGGGCGGACGCATCGGGCGTCACCGTCACCTTCGGCGTCGCGGCCTCGGCCGTCTCGACCGGCTCGGAACCCGCCGCGGTGACCACGATGTTTTCCGGCGCGGCCGCCAGCCGCGTCAGGTCGCCGCCCGCGCGCAGCACGTCCAGGGCGCGCTGCAACTGATAATCCTTGGTCTTGTCGAAGTCGGCGCCGGGCGCCTCGTGCGGGGTGTGCGGTCCCTTGCGCTCTGCGCCGATGGAGGAGTCCAGCGCGGTGGCGTAGGCGGCCTCGGAATAGATGAAGCTGGAGCGCGAGACGATGCGCGCCTCGGCCTCAGACCGCGCCACTTCCAGATCCGGCTCGATGCCGATCTTCTGGATCGAGCGGCCCGACGGCGTGAAATAGCGCGCCGTGGTGATCGACAGGGCGCCGTCGGCGCCGCCGCGCAGCGGAATGACCGTCTGCACCGATCCCTTGCCGAAGCTGGTCAGGCCCACGACGGTGGCCCGCTCCTGGTCCTTCAGCGCGCCGGCCACGATCTCGGACGCCGAGGCCGAGCCGTAGTTGATCAGCACGACCAGCGGCAGGCCGCCGGTCAGGTCGCCGGACTTGGCGGCGTAGCGCTCGATATCATCGGGCTTGCGGCCGCGCTGGCTGACGATCTCGCCGCGTTCCAGGAAGGCGTCGGACACGTCGATGGCGGCGTTCAGCAAGCCGCCGCCGTTGTTGCGCAGGTCCAGGACATAGCCCTTGAGGCCCGGCTTCTCGGCCTTGAGGCGGTTGATGGTTTCCGTCAGCTCGCGGCCGGTGTTCTCGTTGAAGGTCGAGACCCGCAGATAGCCGAAGTCGCCTTCGAGACGGCCGGTTACGGATTCGACCTTGATGACCTCGCGGGTCAGCACGACCTCGCGCGGCTCCTCGCCGTCGCGCAGGAAGGTCACCGTGACGCTGGCGCCGATGGCCCCGCGCAGTTTTTCGGACACTTCGGAAACGGTGAGACCGGCGGCGTTCTGGCCGTCGATGGCGCTGATGACATCGCCTGCCTGAACCCCGGCGCGGCCTGCGGGGCTGTCGTCCATCGGCGAGATGACCTTCACCAGCCCCCCCTCGGAGGTGATGGTCAGGCCGACGCCGGAATACTCGCCCGTCGTCCGTTCACGCAGTTCGCCATAGGACTTGGGCGGCAGATAGTTGGAGTGCGGGTCCAGCGCCGTCATCATGCCCGACAGGGCGGCCTCGATCAGCTTCTTGTTGTCGACCGGCACCACATAGGCCTGCTCGACGATGCCCAGCACGTCGCCGAACATCTGCAGCATGCGGAAGGTCTCGTTGCGCGGAGTCTGGCTGGCGACAGCCGCCGCCGACCCGCCCAGGGCCAGGGCGGCGCAACCGATGAGAAGCAGTTTACGCATTCGGTGTCTTTCCATCGGACCCGCGCGGGCTCCGGTCGTCCAGGGAGGCGTCGGCGTGTTCAGACGCCGCCGTCGGATTTCCCGATACAATCAGCCTCAGCGCGGATTTGAAAGGACTTTCGCTCGGCCGCGCCCCTATTGGAGCCAGGGGGCGGGGTCGATGGGCCGTTCGTCGCGACGCAGTTCGAAATAGGCCTCGCCGTCCTCGCCGGTGCGACCCAGGGCCTGACCGTCGGCGACCCGCTGGCCGGTGTCGACTGACAGCTGGTCCAGCCCGGCCACCACCACGCGCCAGCCGGGCCCCAGATCCAGGATCACCACCTCGCCCCACTCCTTCAGCGGCCCGGCGTAGGCGACGCGAGCGGCGGCCGGCGCGGCGATGACTTCGTGACTGGAGCGCCAGCGCCAGCCGCTGGAGCCCCCGCCGAACCGCTGCGACGGCGCGCCCTGCACCGGTGCGGTCAGGCGGCTGCGACCGGCCGGCAAGCGGGCGGCGGCGACCTCTGTCGCCGCCTCGGCGACGACCGGGGTCTGGCCGCCCAGCGCGCGGATGCGGGCCTCCAGGGCGCGAGTCGCACGCTCTGCACGAGCAGCCTCGGCGCGCAGGACGGCGCGCAGGGCGTTCTTTCGCGCCGACAGGCTCTCGATCTCGGCCCGGCGATCGCCCTGCGCGCTCTCGACGGTGAACAGGCGTTCGCTGGACAGGGCGGCCAGGCGGCGGATGCGGATCACCTCGGCCTGACGCTCGACCAGCGCCTTCGCGCGCGCCTGAAGCTCTGGCGTCATGGCGCGGATCAGGATGGAGGCGCGCACCGTGTCGATCGCCTTGTCCGCCGGTATCAGCAGGGGCGGCGGCGGCCTGCGGCTCATCATCTGCAGGGCCGACAGCAGGCGTCCCTGACTGGCGCGTTCGCGCGACAGGGAGGCGACCAGAGCGGCCTCCCGCTCGCCCAGCTCCTTCAGGCGGGCGCGCTGGGATTCCAGCTGCACGTCGTCCGCCGCCTCGGCCCGGCGCAGTTCGGCCAGTTGGCGGTCCAGATCGACGACCTCATCGCCCGCAGCCGCAGCCTCGGCGCGCAAACGTCGCGCGCGGGCGGTCTCGTCGCGATACTCGGCCTGAAGCCGGGTCAGTTCAGGATCGGGCGCCGGCGCGCGCTGGCTCGACGCCGGATCGGCCAGCATCAGGGCCAGCCCCGACGACAACAGCAGAAGCCCCGCCCCCCGGCGCATCAGTCGCGGTGATAGGGGGAGCCGGACAGGATGGTCACGGCGCGATAAAGCTGTTCGGCCAGCATGGCGCGAGCCAGGGCGTGGGGCCAGGTCTGCGGTCCGAAGGCCAGGGTCGAACGGGCGGCGGCGCGAACCCTTGCGTCCAGCCCGTCGGCCCCGCCGATGGCGAAGACCAGGCGCCGCTCGCCCTGATCGCGCAGGGCGGCGATATGGTCGGCGAAGGCGCGGGATGAATAGGTCTTGCCCCGCTCGTCGCAGGCGATCAGGTGCGCGCCCTCGGCGGCGGCCAGGATCAGTTCGGCCTCGGGCGCCTTGCCCGATTTGCGGGGTTCGAGATCAAGCAGCTCCAGCGGACCGAGCCCCAGAGGACGACCCGCCAGGGTCGCCCGCCGGGCATAGTCGTCGGCCAGGGCGGCCTCGGGACCGCGGCCCGGCTTGCCGATGGCCGCGATCGCCAGCTTCATGGAGTCAGCTCAGTCCGAGGATCAGGCGGCGCCGGCGCCGCGGTGGGCGCTGTCGACAGCCCAGATCTTCTCGATGTTGTAGAAGGTGCGCACTTCGGGGCGGAACAGGTGAACGATGACGTCCCCCGCATCCAGCAGGACCCAGTCACAGTGAGGCAGACCCTCGACCTTGACCTTGCCCAGACCCATTTCCTTGAACAGGCGCAGCAGGTGGTCGGCCAGGGCGCCGACGTGACGGTTCGACCGGCCCGAAGCCACGATCATGGCGTCGGACATCGGGCTTTTGCCGCGCAGGTCGATGAGGACCATGTCGAGGGCCTTGTCGTCGTCGAGCTTGGCGATGACAGCGCGTTCCAGATCGGTCAGGCCGACGGGAAGCGGGGCTTGATCGCCGAAACTGGGACCGCCTTCGGTCTGACCGTCATCGGAATGGACGGGATCCATAGGGTCCATTTCGTGGGCCGCGTTGGAAACGGCGGCGTCTTGCGCATCGTGCGCGGGCGAGGGGGTCAGCGGAGGGCTCCGGGGAGATTACTAAAGCGGCAACCTAGCACGTTCCCGCCGAAAGGTCACCCACCGCCGGGAATCGGCGCCTCGCCCCGACGAATCGCCGAGGACGAGCGGGGATTCAGCGGCGCTGTCAGATAGGTCCAGGCGGGCGCCTGCAAGCTTGGCAACAGGCCCGCCCGCGGCGCCGGGATGCGGAATCGGGCATAGCGGGAAGCGGCCGGCGCGGTGCGGCTGTCCAGCTGGCTGCCTGGCCGGGCGATCACCGCCACCGGCATCAGATGCATGATGTCGGTCCAGCCCCGCCAGCGATGGAAGCTGGCCAGGTTGTCCGATCCCATCAGCCAGACGAACTGGACGCCGGGATAGCGGGCCTTGAGCAGGCGCAGGGTGTCGACCGTCCAATGCACGCCCGCGCGGGTCTCGAAATCCGAGACGATCATGGCGGGCCCGACCGTGGCGGCGACGGCCCTGGCGGACGTCATGCGGTCGGCAAGCGGCGCCGTCTCATGGTTCGACTTCAACGGGTTTTGCGGCGAGACAAGCCACACCACCCGGTCCAGGCCCAGACGTCGCATCGCCGTTTCGGCCACATGGGCGTGGCCGTCGTGGGCCGGGTTGAAGGAGCCGCCGAACAGGCCGACCTTCATTCCCGGACGCAGGCTCAGCCCGTCGCGCAGGGCGCCGGGTCGAGGGCCGAGGCCTTTCGGCGCGGGACCGGCGTGAAAGAAGGACAAGGGCGGCTCTTTGGCGGCGGCGACGAGAGGGCGGACTTATGCTCACCCGCGCCCTAACACGGCCCGTCGCCCCTGTCTCGCGTCAGCAGGCGGAAGGAAGCTTCAGAACTCTTTCCAGCTCGACCCCGGATCGCGCTCGCCCGGCTGGGCCAGTTGCTGCCCCCAGGTGATCATCATGAAGGCCTTGTGACTGCGGATCTTGTACTGGCCGATCATCGGCGTGACCGCGCCCAGCGGCAGGCCGGTGCGACCGTCGTAGAGGAAGCCCGAAAACTCGGCCACGCCCATGCGGTCGCGATTGGAGTAGATCGACAGTTCCGGGATGGAGACGACGTTCAGCGTCTCGTTGATCGGCACCCGCATGTCGGGGATGCCGATGACCCGGCGCATCTGCTCCAGCGACAGGGCGCCGGCGCGGACCTCGAAGATGGCGTCGGCGCTGTCACGGTCGCGGCTGATGGCGTAGCCGGCGTCCGACAGGGCCGCCCGGATGGCGCTCAACGCATAGCGGGCGTTTTCGGCCTGGAAATAGGTCTCGTCGATGAAGACGCGCGCGCCTTGCGGGATCGGCAGGGTGAGGCCCTCGACCGCGCGGTCGGCGGCGCGGTTGACCAGCAGCATGTCGGTGGCCGTCCGCGCCGGATTGGTCTCGGTCACCGAGGCGCAACCGGCAAGAGCCGCGATCGCCGCCAGCAGGGCGATCAGACGCGCAGACGTCAAATCACCAGGCTCCCACGTTGGGCATGGAGGTCCAGGGCTCGGCGGGGGCCAGACGCTCGCCAGCCTGCAGCAGTTCGATCGAGATGCCGTCGGGCGAGCGGATAAAGGCCATGTGGCCGTCGCGCGGCGGGCGGTTTATCGTCACGCCTCCATCCATCAGACGCTGGCAGGCGGCGTAGATGTCGTCGACCGCAAAGGCCAGGTGGCCGAAGTTGCGACCGCCCTGATAGTCCTCGGGGTCCCAGTTGAAGGTCAACTCGACCTCGGGCGACTTCTCTGACTCGGCGCGGGCCTTGTCCTGGGGCGCAACCAGATAGATCAGGCTGAAGCGCCCGGCCTCTGAGTCCATCCGGCGCGTCTGCACCAGACCCAGCAGGTCACGATAGAAGTGCAGCGACGCCTCCAGGTCCTTCACGCGGACCATGGTGTGCAGATAGCGCATGGCTCAGTGGGCCTCGGGCGGGCGGGCCGCCGGGTCCAGGTATTCGTTCTCGGGGTGCGAATGCGCCGACAGGACGAAGCGACGGTCGCAGTAGCCGCACTCGACGAAGTCGTCCTCGCCCATCTCAAGATAGACCAGCGGATGGCCGAGAACGCCGCCGCCGTCGCAGGCGACGCGCTTGGACGAGACCACGATCTCTTCGGGGGCGGGGATGACGGCGTCGGTATGGCGGGGAGGCATGGGGTCCGGTCCGGTCTGGAAGGCTTGCGCCTTCCCTAGGCGGACCGGACCCTTAGGTCAAACCTCGGAGGTCGGGATCGCAGGCTGGCCCTTACGGCCAAACAGCTTGTCCAGCATGGCCTTTCGTTTCTTGAACAGGGTCAGGCCCAGGCAGCCGGCGCCGACCCACAGACCGATCTCGCCGATCAGGGCGGCGACGGCGGCGAGCAGGGCCGCATGGGTCATGTCCAGATGCTCCAGCTTGCCGGCCAGCAGGGCCAGACCCATGCCGGTGTAGCCGAGGACGCAGACGCCCATGGCGGCGAAGCCGATCAGGCGGGTCTTGGTCAGCGGCTTCTTGGTCGAGGCTTGCAGGGCGGTCATGAACGTCTCTCCATCAAGGTAGGTTGTCCTTATGACAAGGACCCTAGACATGCCGAGAACATTAGTCAAGCATCATTTACACAAAGACGCGGGAACTTGTCTCTGCGTCGCACGACAGCGCCTTGGCGAATGCGCCTGCGCGCCCTACCTATGCCGCACGCTTCCCGCCGCCCGAGTGAACGCCCGCATGACCGAGACCCCTGCCCTGCCCGTCAACGCCATCGAGGTGCGGGGCCTGAAGAAGACCTATGCGGGCAACAAGAAGTCGCCGGCCAAGACCGCCCTGCGCGGCGTCGACCTGACGGTGCCGCGCGGCTCGATGTTCGGGCTTCTGGGGCCGAACGGCGCGGGCAAGTCGACCCTGATCAACATCATCGCCGGGGTGGTGAACAAGTCCGAGGGTACGGTCCGCATCTGGGACCGCGACATCGACCACGAGGCCCGCGACGCGCGCGCCGCCCTGGGCGTGGTGCCCCAGGAGATCGTCGCCGACGTCTTCTTCACCCCGCGCGAGGCGCTGGAGGTTCAGGCCGGCTTCTATGGCGTGCCGGCCGACGAGCGCCGCTCGGACGAACTGCTGGCGGCGCTGGGCCTGTCGGACAAGGCCAACGCCTATGTCCGCGCCCTGTCCGGCGGCATGAAGCGCCGCCTGATGGTGGCCAAGGCCCTGGTGCACAATCCGCCGGTGCTGATCCTGGACGAACCGACGGCGGGCGTGGACGTCGAGCTGCGCCGCCAGCTGTGGGAATATGTCCGCAAGATCAACGAGGAAGGCGTCACCGTCATCCTGACCACCCACTACCTCGAAGAGGCGCAGGAGCTCTGCGACACCATCGCCATCATCAACCGCGGCGAGGTCGTGGCCTGCGAGCCGACGCGCGAACTGCTGAAGCGGCTGGACACGCGCAATGTGGTGGTGACGCCGGAGACGGCGCAGGAGGTTCTGCCTGAACTGAAGGGCTTCGCCGTCGCGCCGCGCCCGCACGGGGCCTTTGTCGTCACCTATCGCACCGGCGAATCCAGCGTCGAGCAGGTGCTGATGGCCGTCCGCGCGGCCGGCGTGAAGATCAAGGACATCGCCACAGAGGACCCGGACCTGGAAGACGTCTTCCTGGCCCTCACCTATGGCGACGCCAGCCGGCCCAGCCCGACGCAGGACTGAAACCCCTCAATCCTCCCCTGCGTAGCGGGGGAGGGGGACCATGCGCAGCATGGTGGAGGGGGCGAGATCAGGCGCGGCGGTCGAAGTGCTGGCTACATGGGCGACCGTGGCCGCCCCCTCCACCGCTGCGCGGTCCCCCTCCCCCGTTGCTCGGGGGAGGATCAAGAACGACGGCGCTAAACCACCATCACCGTCCCGAGCAGCAGCTTGGCCCCCGGCTTGCCCAGCACCCGGTCGGTGGCGGCCTGCAAGGCGCGGCTCAGCCATTCGACGTCCGGCGGCGCGCCCGGCAGGATGCGTTCGCCGGCCAGCCGCACCACCTCGTTATAGGCGGCGCTGAGACGCGGCCTGGACTGGTCGGCGCGGGCGCGCAGCGCCGTGTCCGCCACATCGACCCCGACCTCGACCGTCATCACCCCGCGTCGCCCGTCGCGGCGCAGGATGGTGGCCGTGGCCGTGGGCAGGGGGATATAGGCGTTTGCGGGCGCGCCGCCGCCTTCGCTCTTGCCGGAAGCTTCAGCCTCAGCAGTGACGAGTGCGGTTCCCAGGGCGGCGAGGCCGATCAGTGCGCGACGATCCATGCCCCACCCTGCCCCGCCGCCGCTTAAGGCCCGGTTACGGCTGGCGGGCTGTCGCGCCTCGGCGTAATCGGGACGGATGAGCCAGACCGATCTTTCCGCCTATCGCCCCAACGTCGGGGTGGTGCTGTTCAACGCCGCTGGACAGGTCTGGCTGGGCCGCCGCGCCAAGACGCCCGAGCCGTGGAACTGGCAGTTCCCGCAAGGCGGCGTCGACGAGGGCGAAGACCTGGAGGCGGCTGCGCTGCGCGAACTGCAGGAAGAAACCGGCGTGCGCTCAGTCGAGCTGCTGGGCCGCACCGGAGGCTGGATCGTCTACGACTTCCCCGAGGGCATGGGCGGACCCAAGGCATGGAAGGGCTTCAAGGGCCAGAAGCAGGTCTGGTTCGCCTTCCGCTTCACGGGCGATGACAGTGAATTTGACCTGGCCGCCCACGGCGAGCCGGAGTTCGACGCCTGGCGCTGGGGCGCGCTGGAGGAAGCGCCCGACCTGATCGTGCCGTTCAAGCGTGAGGTCTATCAGCAGGTGGTGGCGGCGTTCGAGGACCTGCCGCGGAGCTAGCACCACGGCCGTCATCCCGGAAGCGGCGCAGCCGCTATCCGGGACCGCAGGAAGCGCGACATTCATGACGGCGGCGCCCTTGGCGGCCCCGGCTCTGCGGCCGGGGTGACGATATTGTCGATGACACGAAAAAAGCCCCCCGCCGAAGCGAGGGGCCCTGATCTTGTCTGCCTCGCAGAAGCCTCAGGCTTCGACGATTTCCGAGGCTTCTTCGGCCAGGATGCTGAGACCCTGGGCGTTGACGTCGGCGAAACCGCCCTTGACCATGAACTGACGACGCGCAGCGCCGTCATAGACCGTCACCACGCCTTCGCGCAGGGTGGTCATGAAGGGCGCGTGGCCGGGCAGGACGCCGAAGTCGCCCTCGACGCCCGGCGCATCGACCTGATCGACCGAGCCCGCGAAGATTTCGCGTTCCGGGGCGACGAGGGAGAAGTTCAGCTTACCCGCCATGGATCAGACTTCCGCAGCCATCTTGGCGGCTTTTTCGACGACTTCTTCGATGGCGCCGACCATGTAGAAGGCGGCTTCCGGAAGGTGGTCGTACTCGCCGTCGCAGATGGCCTTGAACGAACGGATGGTGTCTTTCAGCTCGACGAACTTGCCCGGCGAGTTGGTGAACTGCTCAGCCACGAAGAAGGGCTGCGACAGGAAGCGCTGGATCTTGCGAGCGCGCGACACGACCAGTTTGTCGTCTTCCGACAGTTCGTCCATGCCCAGGATGGCGATGATGTCCTTCAGCGCCTTGTACTGCTGCAGGGTTTCCTGAACGCGACGGGCGACGCGGTAGTGTTCCTCGCCGATGACCAGCGGGTCCATGATGCGCGAGGTCGAGTCCAGCGGGTCCACGGCCGGGAAGATGGCCTGGGCCGCGATGTCGCGGTTCAGAACGGTCGTGGCGTCCAAGTGGGCGAACGAGGCGGCGGGCGCGGGGTCGGTCAAGTCATCGGCCGGGACGTAGATGGCCTGGACCGAGGTGATCGAGCCCTTCTTGGTCGAGGTGATGCGCTCTTGCAGGTTGCCCATCTCGGTGGCCAGCGTCGGCTGATAGCCCACGGCCGAGGGGATGCGGCCCAGCAGAGCCGACACTTCCGAACCGGCCTGGGTGAAGCGGAAGATGTTGTCGACGAACAGCAGCACGTCCTTGCCTTCTTCGTCGCGGAAGTATTCTGCGATCGACAGGCCGGTCAGGGCGACGCGGGCGCGGGCGCCGGGAGGCTCGTTCATCTGGCCGTAAACCAGGGCGCACTTGGAGCCCTCGGTCGAGCCGTTGTTCTTGGCCGGGTCCACGTTCACGTTGGACTCGATCATCTCGTGATACAGGTCGTTGCCTTCGCGGGTGCGCTCGCCCACGCCCGCCAGAACCGAATAACCGCCGTAAGCCTTGGCGATGTTGTTGATCAGTTCCTGCATGGTCACGGTCTTGCCGACGCCGGCGCCGCCGAACAGGCCGGTCTTGCCGCCCTTGGTGTAGGGGCAGATCAGGTCGATGACCTTGATGCCCGTCACCAGGATTTCCGACGAGGTCGACTGCTCTTCGAAGGTCGGAGCCTCGCGGTGGATCGAGCGGTATTCCGTGGTCTGGATCGGACCGGCTTCGTCGATCGGCTGGCCGACGACGTTCATGATGCGGCCGAGCGTGCCCGGGCCGACCGGCGCCATGATCGACTTGCCGGTGTCGACGACGGCCTGGCCGCGGGTCAGACCCTCGGTGGTGTCCATCGAGATGGCGCGGACCATGTTCTCGCCGAGGTGCTGGGCGACCTCGAGGACCAGGGTGAAGGGCTCGCCCGTCTTCTGGTCGACGTTCTGGGTTTCCAGCGCGTTCAGGATCGCCGGCAGGGCGCCGGAGAACTCAACGTCGACGACGGCGCCGATGACCTGGGCGATCTTGCCCGTGCCTGCGACTTGGCCAGCGACGGCGGCGGCTGCTGCCTTCTTGGGAGCAGCCGGCTTCTTGGCTGCGGTTTTCTTCGGGGCGGTGGTGTCGGTCATCGTGCGTGTCCGTATCGGAATGTCTGGCGGGTCGGGATCAGAGCGCTTCGGCGCCGGCGATGATCTCGATCAGCTCGGTTGTGATCTGGGCCTGGCGTTTGCGGTTGTACTGGAGCGTCAGGCTGTTGATGAGGTCGCCCGCATTGCGCGTGGCATTGTCCATCGCGGCCATTTGCGCGCCGAAGAAACCGGCCTGGTTTTCGTAGAGGGCGGCCAGGATCTGCGTCGTCAGGTTGCGCGGCAGCAGGGTCTCGAGAATTTCCTCTTCCGAGGGCTCATACTCGTAGACCGCGCCGTTCAGGTCGATCGGCTCGGCGTCGCCGGCCACGACGGCCGGGATCAACTGGTTCGCGGTCGGGATCTGGGCGATCACCGACTGGAACTTGCTGTAGAACAGGGTGACGACGTCAGCCTGTCCGCCTTCGAAGCTTTCGGCGATCAGTTCGGCGATCGGCTGCGCAGCGGCGAGACCCAGGACCTTGTGCTCGCTCAGCTCGAAGGTCTTGACGACCTTGTCGCCGAACAGGCGCGTCAGGGGATCACGCGACTTCTTGCCCACGGCGATGACGCGAACGTCCTTGCCCTGGGCGATCAGGCTGTTGATCCGGTCGCGGGCGGCGCGGACGACGTTGGACGAGAAGCCCCCCGCCAGACCCTTGTCCGCCGTGGCGACCACGATCAGGTGACGTTGGTCGGCGCCCGTGCCGGCCAGCAGTTTCGGCGCGCTGTCGCCCGAGACGCCAGCCGCCAGATTGGCGATGACCGAGGCCATCCGCGTCGCATAGGGGCGGGCGTTCTCCGCCTGCTCCTGCGCGCGCTTCAGCTTGGCCGCGGCGACCATCTGCATGGCTTTCGTGATCTTCTGCGTCGCCTTGACGCTTCCGATCCGATTGCGCATTTCCTTGAGGCTGGCCATCCGGCGCTACTCTCGCTCTCTGGTCAGTGCTTAGGCGAAGGTCTTGGCGAAGGCGGCCAGGACGTCCTTGAGTTCGGCTTCCAGTTCCGGCGTCAGAGCCTTCTTGGTGCGAATGCCTTCCAGCAGCGAAGCGTGGTTCGAGTGGACGCGGGCCAAGAGCTCGCTCTCGAAACGGCCGATGTCCGACACCGCCACGTTGTCCAGGTAACCGCGGGTGCCGGCGTAGATCGACACGACCTGCTCCTCGACGGCCAGCGGCGAGTACTGCGGCTGCTTCAGCAGCTCGGTCAGGCGGGCGCCGCGCGCCAGCAGCTTCTGGGTCGAGGCGTCCAGGTCCGAGCCGAACTTCGCGAAGGCGGCCATTTCACGGTACTGAGCCAGCTCGCCCTTGATCGAACCGGCGACCTGTTTCATCGCCTTGATCTGGGCCGAGGAGCCGACGCGCGACACCGAGATGCCGACGTTCACGGCCGGACGGATGCCCTGGTAGAAGAGGTCCGATTCCAGGAAGATCTGGCCGTCGGTGATGGAGATCACGTTGGTCGGGATGTAGGCCGAAACGTCGTTGGCCTGGGTTTCGATGATCGGCAGAGCCGTCATGGAGCCCGAACCATTGTCCTCGTTCAGCTTGGCCGAACGCTCGAGCAGGCGGCTGTGCAGGTAGAAGACGTCGCCCGGGTAGGCTTCACGGCCGGGCGGACGGCGCAGCAGCAGCGACATCTGGCGATAGGCCACGGCCTGCTTGGACAGGTCGTCATAGACGATCAGGGCGTGCATCCCGTTGTCGCGGAAGAACTCGCCCATGGCGGTGCCGGCGAACGGGGCCAGGAACTGCAGCGGAGCCGGTTCCGAAGCCGTGGCGGCGACGACGATGGTGTATTCCAGCGCGCCGGACTCTTCGAGGGTCTTGACGATCTGGGCGACGGTCGAGCGCTTCTGGCCGATGGCGACGTAGATGCAGTACAGCTTCGCCGATTCGTCGGTCGAGGCGTTGACCTTCTTCTGGTTCAGGATGGTGTCGATGGCGATGGCGGTCTTGCCGACCTGACGGTCGCCAATGATCAGCTCGCGCTGGCCGCGGCCGACGGGGATCAGGGTGTCGATCGCCTTCTGGCCGGTCTGCATCGGCTCGTGAACCGATTTACGCGGGATGATGCCCGGGGCCTTGACGTCGACGCGGCGACGCTCGGTGAACTGGATCGGGCCCTTGCCGTCGATCGGCTCGCCCAGCGGGTTGACGACGCGGCCCAGCAGGCCCTTGCCGACCGGCACGTCCACGATCTCGCCCAGACGGCGGACTTCGTCGCCCTCGGCGATCTGCGCATCGGCGCCGAAGATCACGGCGCCGACGTTGTCGCGCTCTAGGTTCAGGGCCATGCCCTTCACGCCGGCCTTGGGGAACTCGATCATTTCGCCGGCCTGGACATTGTCCAGACCGTGGATGCGCGCAATGCCGTCGCCGACGGACAGCACTTGGCCGACGTCGGAAACGTCGGCTTCAACGCCGAAGTTGGCGATCTGCGACTTGAGGATGGCCGAGATTTCGGCGGCGCGGATGTCCATGGTGGGCTCTCTGGCTTTCGTCTTCGGTGCGGGCCGTCAGGCGCGCTGCATTCTTGTTCGGCGCGCGCTTACGCGCGCTTGAGGGCAAACTTCATCTGGTCGAGCTTGGTCTTCAGCGAGGCGTCGAACAGCTTCGACCCCACCTTGACCTTCAGGCCGCCCAGGATCGACGGATCGACGCGGGCGGTCAGTTCGGGATCGCGACCCAGCGACGTGCGCAGGGCCGACTGAATGCTCTTGGTCTGGGCGGCCGACAGCGGCAGGGCCGAGACGACCTCGGCGGCCACGACGCCCGTCAGCCTGGCGTACAGCGCCTGGAAGCCGGCGATCACGCCGGGCAGGTCGCGCGCGCGGCCGTTCTCGGCCAGAATGCCGAGGAACTTCCGGGTGACAGGGTTGAACTTCGCCTTGTCGGCGATGGCCGACAGCCCCTTGCCCTGGTCTTCGGCCGAAATGACCGGCGACTGGGCCAGGCGGCGCAGGTCCGCGCTTTCCAGCCAGGCGGCCTTCAGCGAGGCGAGATCGCCGCGCACGGCGTCGAGCGCCCCCGTCTCTTGCGAGAGGTCGAACAGCGCCTGAGCATACCGTCCGCCGACTTCCGTCGTTCTGAAATCGTCCGCCACGTAATAAAGGTCCGCGATTTGAAGCGTTTGGGTCGAGTCCGGCCGCGATCTCCCGCGCCAGACAAGGGCTTGATTTGCTTATGGAAAGCATACTTGGGACACATCTTGCGATGCATCCTTCGTCAAAGCCGCGCGGCTGATAACACGCAAGGTCCGCGCTCGCAACCGACGGGAACGGAACGATAAGGTCGCACCCGCGCTCTTTCGCCGGACTCCAGACCCCTGCGGCGCCCCGGGTGCGACGTCATCGCCGCCCCTGCCTGCTTGATGCAACCTCACGTTCCCGTTACCGCTTATGGCTATCATCACATTCTGGAACTCCGATGCTTGAAAGCATAACTCCCCTGCTGAGCGATCCGGCCGCCTGGGCGGCCCTCGTGACCCTGGTGGTCATGGAAGTCGTGCTCGGCATCGACAACCTGATCTTCATCTCGATCCTGTCGAACAAGCTGCCGCCCGAGCATCGCCAGCGCACCCGCCGCATCGGCATCGGTCTGGCCCTGGTCATGCGCCTGGGCCTGCTGGCCGCCATCGGCTGGATCGTCGGCCTGACCGCCCCCGTCTTCGACCTGGGCCTCCAGGGTGAAAGCTTCGACACCGCCTTCAGCTGGCGCGACCTGATCCTGATCGCCGGCGGTCTCTTCCTGGTGTGGAAGGCCACCAAGGAAATCCACCACGCCGTGGACGTCGCCCCATCCAACGACATGCTGGAGAAGGACAAGAAGGACGTCGTCATCAACAACGTCGGCTCGGCCATCTTCCAGATCATCCTGCTGGACCTGGTCTTCTCGATCGACTCCATCCTGACCGCCGTCGGCATGACCGATCACGTGCCGATCATGATGGTGGCCGTGGTCATCGCCGTCCTGGTCATGCTGCTGGCTTCGGACCCGCTGGCCAACTTTATCGACAAGAACCCGACCATCGTCATGCTGGCCCTGGGCTTCCTGCTGATGATCGGCGCGGTGCTGATCGCCGACGGCTTCGGCGTCCATGTGCCCAAGGGCTATATCTACGCCGCCATGGCCTTCTCGGCCCTGGTCGAGGTGCTGAACATGTGGTCGCGCAATGCGCAGATCAAAAAGGCGAAGGCCCAGGAAGCCGCTCAAGCGGCCCTGAACAAGGCCGAAACCGCCGAACCCGGCGTCTGATCGTGCCTATCCGGCCGGTCCTGGCGATGCTGCTGCTGGCGCTTCCTGCGTCGGCGGCGGCGCAATCGCCGGGGCCGGCCGCCCCTTCCAGCGCCCCCGCCGCCCGTGCGCCGGTCTATGGCTATGAGGTGGTGCGGACCTTCCCCCACGACCCGACCGCCTTCACCCAGGGCCTGGTCATTCGCGACGGCGTGCTGCTGGAAAGCACGGGCCGCGCCCCGTCCAGCGTCCGCCGGGTTCGGCTGGAAGACGGCGTCGTGCTGCAAAAGCGCGAGCTTGATCCGGAATATTTCGGCGAAGGCCTGACCGAGATCGACGGCCGCGTCGTCAGCCTGACCTGGAACAACGGCGTCGGCTTCGTCTGGAACCCGGACGATCTGTCGCAAACCTCCCGCTTCGCCTATGCCGGCGAAGGTTGGGGCCTGACCCACGACGGAAGGCGACTGATCCTGTCCGACGGGTCAGCCAGCCTGCGCTTCCTCGATCCCGCCACCTTCGCCGAAATCGGCCAGATCGCCGTCACACTCAAGGGCCGCCCGGTGCGTCAGCTGAACGAGCTGGAATGGATCGACGGCGAGGTCTGGGCCAACGTCTGGCAGACCGACTACATCGTGCGGATCGACCCGGCCTCGGGCCATGTGGTCGGGGTCATCGACCTGAAGGGCCTGCTCCCTGCCGATCAGGTGAAGGACCCCGCCGACGACGTTCTGAACGGCATCGCCTGGGACGAGAAGACCCGCCGCCTGTTCGTCACCGGCAAGAACTGGCCCAGCCTGTTCGAGATCAGGCTGACCGAGCCGCGCTGAGCCTCTCCCGGCGGGAGAGGCTCAGCGCCCGCAAGCGCAGCGAGCGGCTGCGCGAAAGGGTGAGGGGCTGACCTGGCCTTCGGCGAAAGCCGTTTCTCCGCCCGAAGCGACGGCTTACGCCGACTGACAGCGCCGCCCCTCATCCGGCGCTTCGCGCCACCTTCTCCCATCGGGAGAAGGGATGGACTTTACAAGAAACTATACGGATCCACGTCCACGGTCAGCCGCACAGAGGCCGGCACCTTCACCCGCGCCAGCCAGGCGCGCAGGAAGGCTTGCAGGTTGACGTCCCGATCGGCCCGGACCAGCAGCCGCTTGCGCCGTCGCCCGCGCACCAGGGCCAGGGGCGCGTCGGCGGGGCCATAGACCTCCAGCCGCTCGGCGTTGGGAATGGCCTCGGCCAGGTCGCGGGCGACCTTCTCCACCGCCATGGCGTTCTCGCTGGACAGGATGATCGCCGCCAGACGGCCGTGCGGCGGCAGGGAGGCGGCCTCGCGCTCACCCATCTCGGCCTCGACGAAGGCGTCCCGGTCGCCTGCCGCCAGGGCCATCAGCACCGGATGCTCGGGGGTCCAGGTCTGCAACAGGGCGCGGCCCGGCTTGTCCGCCCGCCCCGCCCGGCCCGTGGCCTGGGCCAGCAGCTGATAGGTCCGCTCGGCCGCGCGCAGGTCGCCGCCGCGCAGGCCCAGGTCGGCGTCCACCACCCCCACAAGCGTCAGACGGGGAAAGTTGTGGCCCTTGGCGGCGGCCTGAGTGGCCACCAGGATGTCGATTTCGCCCTCGGCCATTGACTGGATCAGGGCGCGGGCCGAGGCGCCGTCCGGCACGGTGTCCGAGCTGAAGATGGCGGTGCGGACCTCGGGGAAGAGCTGGCGCACCTCCTCCTCGACTCGCTCGACCCCCGGCCCGACCGGCACCAGCGAGTCCTCGGCTCCGCACGACGGACAGAGCTTGGGCTTGGCCATGGAGAAGCCGGTCAGGTGACAGACCAGCCGCCCGGTATAGCGATGCTCGACCAGCCAGCTGTCCGTATCCGGCGCCGTCAGCCGGTGGCCGCAGGCGCGGCACAGGACGACGGGGGCGTAGCCGCGCCGGTTCAGAAACAGCAGGCTCTGTTCGCCGCGCGCAAAGGTCTCGCCGATGGCCTCGCGCAAGGGCGCCGACAACCAGGTCTGCGGGTCGGGCGGACAGGTGCGCAGGTCGATCAGGTCAATGTCAGGCAAGACCGCCGCCCCGTGCCGCGCCGCCAGCTTCAACCAGCCGTAGCGACCTTGCCGGGCGTTCCACAGGGTCTCCAGCGACGGCGTGGCCGAGGCCAGGACCACGGTCGCGCCCTCGATCCGCCCGCGCGCCACCGCCAGGTCGCGGCCGTGATAGACCAAACCCTCTTCCTGTTTGAACGAGCCGTCGTGCTCCTCGTCCACCACCACCAGCCGCAGGTTGGCGTAGGGCAGGAACAGGGCCGAGCGCGCCCCGACCACGATGTTGCAGCGCCCGGCGACCACCGCTTCCCAGACCTGACGGCGCTTCGGCGGGGTCACGCCCGAATGCCATTCCGCCGGGGCTGCGCCGAAGCGGGCGGTGATCCGCTCGATCAGGGCCTGGGTCAGGGCGATTTCGGGCAGCAGGATCAACACCTGCGCGGTGGGATCATGCCGCAGCGCCCGCGCCGCCGCTTCCAGATAGGCCTCGGTCTTGCCCGAGCCCGTCACCCCGTCCAGCAGGAAGGGGGCGAAGCCGCCCGCAGCCACAGCCTCGGCGATCACCGCCGCCGAAGCCGCCTGATCCGGGTTCAGGGTCGCGGGCGCATGGTCGGGATCGGGGGCGTCGAAGGCGGCGACGGCCTCGATCTCGACCACCGTCAGCACCCCCTCGTCGACCAGGCCCTTGACCACGCCCGCCGAGACATTGGCCCCGCGCGCCAGATCAGGGCCGGTCATGGAGCGCTGGCCCAGAGCCTCCAGCACCGCCGTCCGCGTCGCCGTGGGCCGGGCGGGGCTGCGGCCCTCGACCCGCTTGACCCGTCGCTCGGGTCGGGGCCGGGGGGCGCGCAGGCCTTTCAGCGCCGTGGCCGCCATCTCGCCCGGCGGGCTCAGCGTCCAGCGTGCGGCCCACTCGACGAAGGTCAGCGTCCGCTCCGGCAGGCGATGCTCGCTCAGCACCTGATCAATGGCCTTCAGCCGTCGGTTCGAGCCCGTCGTCTCGAACACCTCGGCGACCACGCCCCGGATCAGACGCGGCCCCAGAGGTACAGTCACCTGATCGCCGCGCACCGCCGTCAGCCCCTCCGGGACCTCGTAATCGAAGGCCTCGGGCACCGGCAGGGGAATGAGGACGGAGGCGACGATCATGATCTGCGACCCTCCCCCGCATAGCGGGGGAGGGGGACCATGCCCAGCATGGTGGAGGGGGCGAGACCAGACGCAGCGCTTGAAATCCGCCCCCTCCACCGCTTCGCGGTCCCCCTCCCCCTCCCCCGCCGCGCTGCGCTTGCAGCGGAGGATTGGGCTCGCCCTTCGCCTTCGTCGGCGCTAAAACCCTGTCCCATGAAACTCTTTCTCGACACCGCCGACGTCGCCGTCATCAAGGACATGCTGCCCACCGGGATGGTGGACGGCGTCACCACCAATCCGTCGCTGATCGCCAAGTCGGGTCGGAACATCGCCGAGGTCATCGCTGAGATTTGCGCCCTCGTCGAGGGGCCGATTTCCGCCGAGGCCGTGGCGACCGATTTCGAGACCATGGTGAAGGAGGGCGACAAGCTGGCCGCCATCGCTCCGAACGTGGTCGTCAAACTGCCCCTGACCTGGGATGGCTTGCGCGCCACGCGGGCCTTCGCCGACAAGGGGATCAAGACCAACGTGACCCTCTGCTTCTCCGCCGCTCAGGCCATGCTGGCCGCCAAGGCGGGCGCCACCTTCATCTCGCCCTTCGTCGGTCGTCTGGAAGACGTCGGCGCCGACGGCGTGGGCCTGCTGGAGGAAATCCGCGCCCTCTATGACATCCACGATTTCGACACCCAGATCCTGGCCGCGTCCTTGCGCAACCCCGACCACGTGACCGCCGCCGCCATCGCCGGCGCCGACGCCGCCACCCTGCCGGCTGACACTTTCAAGGCCTTGGTAAAGCACCCGTTAACCGACAAGGGGCTTGATGCCTTCCTGGCGGACTGGGGCAAGACCGGTCAGTCCATTCTGTAAATCCCGACCCGGAAAGAGGTCCGCTTGAGCACTTCCCTGGACCTCTCTTCTGACGCCGCAGAGGGCCTTCACTGGCCCGAGGTGCGGGCCTGGCTGAACGCCCACCCGGATCGCCTGCTGGACGACCGCACCCTGCTGGAAGAACTCGGCCTGCGCGCCACCGGCCGCAACGTGGTCGATTTCGGCCGCGCGGCCCTGACCCGGCTCGAAGCCGTGGTTCAGCGCGAGGCCGGCGCCCGGAAACAGATCGAAGAGATCGCCCGCGCCAACTTCGCCGCCCAGACCCAGACCCACGTCTCGGCCCTGGACCTGATGGAGGCGACCACCCACGCCGAGCTGTCGCGTCAGCTGGACGCCACCTCGCAAGCCCGCTTCGGTCTGGCGGGCGGGGCCATCGCCATCGAGAAGCCCGGTCTCGTCCCCTTCGGCTGGAAGGCGCTGGAGCCGGGCCGCGTCGACGCCCTGCTGGGCGACGACGGTCTGGAATGGCTCGGCCCCAACTTCACCGGCCTGGACCTGTTCGGTCCCGCCGAGGGCGAGGTGAAGTCCGTCGCCCTGGTGCGGATGAGCCTGCATCTGCCCGGTACGGAGGGCGCCCGCCCCGCCCTGTGCGCCTTCGGTTCGCACGAGGACGACGGCTTCACCCCGGCCATGGGCTGCGAACTGGTGGCCTTCATCACCCGCGTGGTGGAACGCATGGCCGAGCGATGGCCGACGCAAGGCTGACGGCTGATCAGGCGCTCCTCGCCTGGCTCGAGCATCTGGCGCACGAGCGTCGCCTGTCGCCGCGCACGCTGGAGGCCTATGGCCACATCGGCCGCCTCTACGTCGCCTTCCTCGAACGCCATCGCGGCGGGCCGCAATTGCTCGCTGATCTCGGCGCCGTCACCGCCGCCGAGGTGCGCGCCCATCTGGCCGAGCGCAGAAGCGGCGACCGCCCCCTGAACGCCCGCTCGCTCAGCCAGACCCTGGCCGCGATTCGCGGCTTTCATATCTTCCTCGACCGGCGCTGCGGCGTAGCCGCGCCGCAGCTGGCCCTGGTGCGCGGCCCGCGCGTCAAGCCGTCCCTGCCTCGCCCGGTCACCGAGGATCAGGCGCGCGGCCTGCTGCACGAACCCGAAGCCGATCCCGACGCCGAACCCTGGGAGGCCGCGCGCGACCGCGCCGTCCTGACCCTGCTCTACGGCTGCGGGCTTCGGATTTCCGAGGCTCTGTCGCTGAAGCGGTCGGACGCCCCCCTGCCCGACGCCCTGCGCATCACCGGCAAGGGCGACAAGATGCGAATGGCCCCGGTCCTGCCCCAGGTGCGCGAGGCCGTGAACGCCTATCTGGCGCTGCAACCCTTCATCCTCGAGGCGGATCAGCCCCTGTTCCGCGCCAAGCGCGGCGGCGCCCTCAGTCCGCGTCACGTCCAGGCCACCGTCCAGCGCCTGCGGGGCCGCCTCGGCCTGCCCGCCTCGGCCACGCCCCATGCGCTCCGCCACAGCTTCGCCACCCACCTGCTCGGGGCCGGCGCCGACCTGCGGTCGATCCAGGAACTGCTGGGCCACGCCAGTCTCTCGACCACGCAGAAATACACCCAGGTCGACGCGGCCCATCTGCTGGCCGCCTATGCCGACGCGCACCCGCGCGGCTGACTGTTCAGCGGAGGGAATTGGCGCCTATTCTCCGTATGGGGATGGATCGCGACGTGGAGGCAGACCTTGCGCCGACCGGAGTCCGTCAGCCTGCCGTCCCGCCGATCGGCGCTTGCGCTGTCGGTCGGCGGCGCCTTCAGCCTGGCCCTTGCCGGCCCGGCCGCCGCTCAGGACCCGCCGTCGCAGCCGCCGCGTCCTGAACCCGACGAAACCGCGCGACTGCTGGAGAACCTGCTGACCCGGATGGGCGTCAAGGTGAACCTGGGCAGCCGTCGCGAGCCCCTGTTCGTCATCGACACCGGCGCCGAACGCACCGCCATCTCCGACCGTCTAGCCAATGAATTGAACCTGAGGCCCGGCCCAGACGTGCTGGTCCATGGCATCACGGCGGCGGAGATGGTGCGGACGGTTCATCTGCCGCGGCTGGACTTCTCGGGGCGGCGCTTCACCAACCTGACCCCGCCAGTCTTTCCCCATCAGGTGCTGGGGGCGGACGGGCTTCTGGGGCTGGACGTCCTGTCGCGGTTTCGCCTGACGCTGGAGCTGCGCCAGCGCCGCGTCATGATGGCGCCGTCCGGCCCCGACGTGGTCGAGCGCGGCATCGCCTTCGGCATGGCCAGCCGGATGCGCACCAATATCACCCCCGCGCAAAGCGGCCGTTTCGGCCAGTTGATCCTGACCCAGGTCCAGGTCGAGGGCGTGCCCGCCGTGGCCTTCGTCGACAGCGGCGCCCAGTATTCCATCGCCAATCTGGCGCTGATGCGGGCCATCGACGCCCGGATCGGTCCCGCCGCGCGTCAGTCTATTCAGGTTTACGGCGTCATCGGCCAGTCGTTGCGGGTCGATAGCGGCGCCGTCTCCAGCCTGAGGCTGGCGCGGCGCGAGCTGGGGGCCACGCCCCTGCTGTTCGGCGACCTGCACGCCTTCCGGGTGCTGGGACTGTTAGAACAGCCCGCCCTGTTGCTGGGGGCCGACATCCTGACCCGGTTCAGCCGCATCACCCTGGACTACGGCCAGTCGCGCATCGCCCTGGGCGGCCTGATCAGACGCCCGCCCCCGCCCGCGCCGCAACCGGGGATCAGATCGCCTTGACCGCCCCGCCGTCCACGCGGATCAGCGAGCCGGTGACATAGCCGGCCAGAGGACTGGCCAGGAAGGCGGCGACGGCGCCGAACTCTTCGGTCGTGCCGATGCGGCCTGCCGGGATGGACTTGACGGATTCCGCGCGCGCCTCGGCCGGTTCGACGCCCGTGGCGGCGGCGCGGGCGGCGTCCAGACGTTCGATGCGCGGGGTGTCGATACGGCCCGGCAGCAGGGTGTTGACCGTCACCCCATTGGCCGCGACCTCGCCCGCCAGGGTCTTGGCCCAGGCCGCCACCGAGGCGCGCAGGGTGTTGGACACGCCCAGCGTCCCGACCGGCTCGATCACGGTGATGGAGGCGACGTTCAGGATACGCCCCCAGCCCATGGCCCGCATCCCCGGCAGCACCCGGTCGGTCAGGCGAAACACCGACAGCACCATGGACTCGAAATGGTCGCGCCAGACCGAGGGCTCCAGTCCGTTCACCCCCGACGGCGGCGGCCCGCCGGTGTTGTTGAGCAGGATCTGGATCGGCCCGCCCAGAGCCGCCTCGGCCACGTCCGCCGCCTTCAGCAGCCCCTCATGGTCGGCCAGATCGGCGGGGGCGATGACCGCCTTGCCCGGCCCCATGGCGTTCAGGTCGTCAGCCACAGCCTGCAGCTTGACCGCATCGCGCGACAGCAGGGCCACATGCGCGCCCTCGGCCACCAGAGCCCTCGCCACGGCCCGTCCCAGGCCGCTGGAGCCGCCGCAGATCAAGGCGCGCTTGCCGGTGAGTTGAAGGTCCATGAGGGGTGTCCGGGGCCGTGGAAAAGGTCAGCGCCCGACATGGTCACGAGCGAGGCCAATTGCGAGGCCCGGCCGAAAACACCCTGCCGACTGCAGGACTTTGTCCGCTCTTGACCCCATTGCAGACCGGCACGTTTCCTCCAGACTGCCGCATTGAACTGCGTTCGCCGTACGAATGAACGTCATTGATTTCGACCGAGGCAATCATGAGATTCACGACCAAGCTGGCGCTCGTTGCGACGATGGCGGCTGCGAGCATTGTCCCGTCGTGCGCGAAATCCCGCGGACACCTTGCCCAGACCGACATCGCGCCTTCTATCTTCCTACGGAAGGCTGGAGTATGGGCCCTGTCCTCCGCGCAGCCGGGCTTCCCATATAATTCCGAACCCGCGCTTCAAACCATGTTCGGCGCCGCGGGGGAGTCGCCTTTCGGGTGCGGCCTAACGGCGGTTCGCAACGGCTATTTTTCCGGCCCGCGTGGCGGACTGACCTGCGCTTCTCGCGCCGCCGACGGCTCCTTGAAGCTGAAGGAGATTCAGAGGGGCGCTCACTTCGCCCGGGTCTATGATGCAGTCCCCTGGGAGAACGGCTTTCTCGTCGTGGCGCAACCTTCGGGGCGTGCTGGAGCCCAGGCGATTTTTTTGGACACTGATGGCGACATCCAAGGCACGTCGATTTTACCAGGAAGCAGACCTGACCAAGCCCTAATCATGCCCACGGGACGTATCGCCGTGCTTCGCAATGAAGGGCGCTCCTGCAATTGGATCGTACTGGAACGCGTGGAAGCCAGTTTCCGGCCCGTCGCGATGATCCCAGCAGATCAACCGCTGTGCCATTTATCGAGCTTCAGCGGCGAGGCTCTGCGAGACCAGGCGAGCGGACAGACCTATCTGAGATCTCGCTACCCTGAGCCTAATGCTCTGTATCAGATCGACGACAATGGAGCGCAAAGCCCGGCCACCCTCGTTACGGTTGATTTCGGCGCCGATGTCGATCCAGATTCTAGTTCTGACGCCAGCTATGTGACCATTCACGATGGGGCGGTCTACTTCAGCTCCCCCACCCGAGCCGGACCGATTATCGGCCGGTATGATCTCGAGACTCGAAACACCACGATCACCGACTTCAGAGCCCCAAGCGGTCGGTGGCAAAACGCGGAACGGGTCTACGGCTTTGCAATGGCGCAGATCATCGGCCCTTCGCCGCATGTCGCAGTCATGAACCAAGCTGGCGACACCCGGATAGCAGCCCTCAACCCCTGATTTGTCGGACGCCGGAGCGGCGAGGTCGGCTTGCGACTCTAGCCAAAACGAAAACGGCGCGCCCCTTGCGGAGCGCGCCGTGATGCGTTCGGGCTGAGGGCCTGAGCCCTAGGCCTGCATGGCCCAGCCTTCGACGGCCATGGCCGCCTGTTTGACGGCTTCCGAGCGGGTCGGGTGGGAGTGGCAGGTGCGGGCGATGTCTTCCGACGAGCCGCCGAAGGCCATGGCGATGCAGGCCTCGCCGATCAATTCGCCGGCCGAGGGGCCGTAGATGTGGACGCCCAGGACCTTGTCGGTCGCGGCGTCGGCCAGGACCTTCACGAAGCCCTCGGTCTCATGGTTGATCTTGGCGCGGCTGTTGGCGGCGAAGGGGAACTTGCCCTTCTTGAAGGCGACGCCCGCGGCCTTCAACTGCTCTTCGTTCTTGCCGACCCAGGCCACTTCCGGGCCGGTGTAGATGACGCTGGGGACCAGGTCGTAGTCGACGTGGCCCGCCTTGCCCGCGATCAGCTCGATGACCGCCACGGCGTCTTCCTCGGCCTTGTGCGCCAGCATCGGGCCATAGGTGACGTCGCCGATGACCCAGACGCCCGGCGCCGTGGTCTTGAAGTGGTCGTTGGGGATGACGCCGCGCTTGTCGGCCTCGATGCCGACCGTCTCCAGGCCCAGACCGGCGGTGTAGGGACGACGGCCGATAGCCACCAGGACCACGTCGCCCTTCAGGGTTTCAGCCGCGCCGCCGGCCGAAGGCTCGATCGTCAGCTCGACGCCGTCCTTGACCGAGGTCGCGCCCGTGACCTTAGTGCCCATGCGGAAGGTCATGCCCTGCTTGGTCAGGCCGCGCTGGAAGGCGACAGCCACCTCGGCGTCCATGCCGGCGCCGACCTTGTCGAGGAACTCGACCACGGTCACTTGCGCGCCCAGACGACGCCAGACCGAGCCCAGCTCCAGGCCGATGACGCCCGCGCCGATGACGATCAGATGCTTGGGCACCTTGGGCAGGGCCAGGGCGCCGGTCGAGTCGATGACCTTGCCGTCCTCGAAGGCGACGCCCGGCAGCGGGGTCGGCTCGGAGCCGGTGGCGATGACGATGTTCCTGGTCTCATAGGTCGCCTTCGAGCCGTCGGCGGCCTCGACCTCGACCTTGTTCGGGCCGGCGATGCGGCCGCGGCCCTTGATCCAGTCGACCTTGTTCTTCTTGAACAGGAACTCGATGCCCTTGGTCAGGGCGCCGACGCTGTCGTCCTTGGCCTTGTGCATCTGGCCGAGATTCAGCTTGGGCTTCACCTCGATGCCGATGCCGGCGAATTCGGTATTGGCGGCTTCAAACAGCTCCGAGGCGTGCAGCAGGGCCTTGGACGGCATGCAGCCGACGTTCAGGCAGGTGCCGCCCAGCGTGGCGCGCATCTCGACCACGGCGACCTTCAGGCCCAGCTGGCCGGCGCGAATGGCGGCGTTGTAGCCGCCCGGCCCGCCGCCGATGATCACTACGTCGTAGGTCTGGGGAGCGGCGTCGGCCATGGATATCCTCTGATCGGTCTGGCGCTGGGAAGGGCGGCGCGGACACTAGCGCCAGCCCCGGCGGGGTCAACCGCCACGGTCCATATAGGCCGGGATTGCGGCCGGGGCCATGCCGACCAAGGCCCAAGCCGAATGCAAAAGGGCCGGGCGTCGCCGCCCGGCCCCTGTCGCGAAGGTTCAGAAGCCTCAGAAGGCCATGCGGGCGACCAGCTGGAACCAGGGACCGGCGGTTTCGGTCTCCAGCTCATACTCGTCGTAGTCGCGGCCGATCTGGTCCTCGATGGTGTTGAACTTGTCGAACACCTCGTCCTTGGACGAGTCGAGCAGGTTGGAGCCGGTCAGGCGCACCACGACGCGCTCGCCGATCTGCTTCTCGACGAAGACTTCCAGATCGCCGCCGTAGCTGGTGACGACTTCCTCACCGACGATGCGGCTCTTGGCGTCGCCCTGCTTGCGATAGGTGGCGCCGAAGGCCGCGCCCCATGCCCGGATGTCGTGGGTGAAGCCGACGTTGAAGACATAGTCCGACTGGGCGTTGAAGCGACGATCGCCCATGAAGTCGTCGACCGAGCTGTCCAGCCAGGAATAGTTCACGAAGACGCCGGTGTTCTCCATGCCGATGAAGTCCAGCGGCGTGGAGAGGTCGAACTCTGCGCCCCAGACCTGGCCGTCGCCGACGTTGTTGGCGGTCAGGACATAGGACACCAGCTCCTCGGCCGCCTCTTCCGGGGTCGCGCCGTCGTCGATGGCGTCGTCATAGTCGTCCTGGGCCTGCTCCGAGAAGACGCCGGTGTTGGTGATCTCGATCAGGTCAGTGATGTCGCGGTAGAAGAAGTTGATCCCCACCACGCCGCGACGACCCAGACGACGCTCGTAGCCGACATCCAGACCCCAGGCCTTTTCGGGCTCCAGGTTCGGGTTGCCCAGGAAGTCGTTGTCGCCGTACTCGCCTTCCAGCATGGCCGGCGAGATGAAGTCGAAGTTCGGGCGGCGGACGGTGCGCGCGACCGAGGCCGTGATCCGGTCCGCGTCGCTGAGGGCCCAGCGGACGCTCGCCGACGGCAGCAGGACGCCATAGTCCTTGCTCTGCACCCGGTCGGCGGCGTCGACGGTCTCGTCCGTGATGGTGACGTCCGTGGTTTCGTAGCGGAGGCCGGCCTCCCACTTGATCGCGCCGTTTTCACCCGACAGCATGACATAGGGGTCGAGGCGCGTTTCCTCGATGGTGCTGAGACCGCCCGCCACGGCTTCGAAGTCGCCGTAGTCGCTGTCGGCCAGGGCGCGCAGGACCGTCTCGTTCTCGACCTCGGCGCCGGCCTCCAGGATGGAGGTGTCGCGATCCTTGCGGGCGTATTGCAGGCCGAACTCCAGCTCGGCGCCCGACAGCTGGATCTTGTGCTCCAGCGCCGCCTGCCATTCGTTGTCCTGGATACGGCTGCGGACCTTGGTCCCCTCGATGACCTCGTCGCCGATGTCGATCTCTTCCTCCAGCTCGTCCTGGGCGTCGTCGATGGCGGCGTAGCCCAGCTTGAAGGTCGTCTGGCCGCCCAGCATGTCGCGACGATAGCGGCCGTTCACCGCCCAGTTGTCGGTCAGGATGTCCAGCGGGTTGCGGCTCGCCTTGGCGATGTCGTCGACGTCGCCTTCGTCATATTCGATCGAGTTCTCGTCCTGGACCCGGTCGGTGCGGACGAACAGGCCGTCCAGCTTCAGCTCGCCGCCGGCCAGCGGCATTTCGTAGGACAGGTTGGCCGAATAGTCGGTGCCGTCGCGGACGTCGCTCTGGGCCTCGGTGTCGGTCAGTTCGCCGTTGGGCTCGTCATAGCGCCAGCTGAACTTCTGCTTGGGATTGCGACGGTCCTGAATATTGGCGCCGACCAGCAGGCGGCCCGGTCCGACCTCGCCGCCCCAGACCGCGCCATAGGTCCCGCCCCACTGGCCGTACTTGCTGTCATCCCAGTTCAGGGCGCCCAGGCGCAGATAGCCGCCATCCAGCGACAGGGCGTCGCGCAACACGATGTTGATGGCGCCGGCCACGGCGTCGCCCGAGCGGTTGGCGGAGGACGAGCGCACGACCTCGACCCGTTCGATCAGTTCGGCAGGGATGCGGTCGACAAAGAAGGAGCGGTCCAGATTGGCGCCCGGAACGCGTTCGCCGTTGATCAGGATCTGAGTATAGGCGGAATCCAGGCCGCGCATGCGCACGCCGTCGGATTCCAGAACGTCGGACAGGAAGGTCACCGACGGCACGCGCTTCAGGGCGTCGCCGGCGGTCAGCGGCTCGAACCGCTGGAAATAGTCCAGGTCGTAGGACAGGGTCGGTACGACAGCGTCCGTGCGGTTGCGCATCGCCGGTTCGCCCGTGACGACGACCTCCGACAGGGCCGTGACCGGGCCGTCGTTATAGTCCGGCGCCCGGACGGTTTCCTCGGCGCTGACAGCGCCTGCGATGGCGAGAGGGGCGACGGCGGCGCCCAGCAGAAGACCCAGCTTCATTTGTCTTGTTCCCCGACGATGCCGGCCTGCGATCAGGCTCTGGTTGTCGAGGCCGCTCGCTAGCGGGGTGCGGCGACGCAGACGCGACGATTTCGCGAAGAGGATTCTCCGGTTTGCCGACCATCAGGCGACAGATCGTCCCGATGCTGAGGATTATTCGCGGAGAGGGTCTGAAATGCGAAACGGGGCCCGATCTTGCGATCGGACCCCGTGTTCCCATTATCGACTGGAGCGGGCGAAGAGATTCGAACTCTCGACCCCAACCTTGGCAATGTTGAGGATCAGCATTTCCGGGCTTTTCAGGGCGTTCCAAAAATCGGCCTAATCCATTGTTTTACATTAGTTTTCAGGTTCATCCGGTTACGGAGCGTTTCGGCCGGTTTCACTTGAGTTGGTAGCGGAGTGGTAGCGGTGGCTCGGAAATGAGCGTATATTTCTATCACCATGACGAAGCAAAAACTCACCAAGCGCGTGGTTGAGAGCGCGCCCGTTCCGGAGACCGGCGAGGGTCGAATTTGGGACAGCGAAATCGCAGGCTTCTGCCTTCGGATCTATCCCGGGACCGACACCCGACAGGGCCATGCCGCCAAATCGGTCCGAAGAATCTTCGCCATCAAGTACCGGGTTCGCGGCATCCAGCGCTGGCTGACGCTTGGGGAGCACGGAGACGGTCCGGACAAGCTTACGGCGGATCGCGCTCGCAAGGAGGCGGCATCGGTGGTGGTCGATGCACGGCGCGGCATCGATCCAGGAGAAGCCCGCAGACGGATTGAGGGTCTGACCGTCAAAGGTCTGGTCGAGCTCTATCTGGCGAAGGGGCCGAACGACAAACCGACCAAGCGGGACTCGTCATGGGCGATGGACCGGACCAACCTCGAGCGCCACGTCGTGCCTCTGCTTGGGAAGATGGTGCTTGATACGGTCACCCGCGACCACATCACCGGAATGATCCGATCGATCACCGCCGGGAAGACCGCCAAGGATGTGAAGACCAAACTGCGGGGTCGATCCATCGTGAAGGGCGGCGCAGGCATCGCGGACCGGACCTATTCCACCCTGCGGGCGACTTTCAACTGGGCGATCGACAAGGGCCATTTCGCCGGCCCGAACCCCTGCGCTAAGGTCGAACGCAAGATCAGGCCTGCTGTCGAACGCTTCCTGTCGGAGTCCCAGGCGCGGGATTTGATCGCAGCGCTCGACGCCCTGGAAGCGGATGCGACGATCTCGGAGCGGCAGGGCGCAGTCTATCGCCTACTGCTTCTGACGGGAGCGCGGCGCAACGAGATCGCAGGCCTGCGCTGGACGGAAGTCGACTTCGACCGACGTCGGCTCGTTCTGCCGCCGAGCCGCACCAAGGCGGGCGGTCGGACGGGCGATCGTCGGATCTCGCTCAACGACATGGCCTTCGGGATCCTGGAGCGACTCTACAAGACCCGCAGTCGAAGCCAGTTCGTCTTCCCGGCCACAAAGGGGGGCAACGGATATGCGACTTCGGAGTCCAAGATCTGGCGCGACAAGGTGCTCCCGAAAGCCAAGCTGGAAGGTGTCCGCATCCATGACCTGCGCCACAGCTTCGCGAGCTTCGCCCTCGCCGATGGCGCCAGTCTCCCTATGATCGGCAAGGCGCTGGGACACGCCAACAGTCGCGCCACCGAACGGTATGCCCATCTGAGCGATGATCCGGTTCGTGCGCTTGCAGAGCGGATCGGCGAGCGATTCAGTCCGAAGGCCTGAGCCCGGACACGACCACCGGACCGTATTTTTGGTCCAACAAGATCAGGTGACCTGGTTTGATCGAGAGTGGTTTGGGCGCCTGTGGTGTTCCAAGACGCAGAATACCAAACCAACGAGCGCCCGGCGGCAGCTACGCTGGCCGGAACGGATGGCTCAGTACTCCGGGTCTGAATGACGCCTGTACCGGGCGGCGTCGTATCAGAGCGTTCTGCCGCGTACGGTTCCGACGGCTGTCTATCTCAAAATACTAAATCACCCACGGCACGAAAAACTATGGTACGCACATCACGATAAACTAGTACAAGTACGTCACGATAAACTCGCCCGCGTACTCGGCAGGATAGACGGATCTTGTCCAAAGCGCTGAAAAGAGCCCCGCATGACGCCGAACGAAAAACTGGCCGCCGCCCTCGAAGCCCTGAGAACGCTCCAGGAGCGCGGTCAAGTCGCCATTCCGTCCGCCGACCTGACACGAACGACCCGCGAGGTCCTGCTCAAGAACCAGTTCCTGCAGCCCGTCATCAAAGGCTGGTACGTCGCCGGCCGCCCCAGCGAACGTCCGGGTGACACCACGAGCTGGTACGCCGCGTTCTGGGGCTTCTGCCGGGACTACCTCCAGGGCCGCTTCGGTTCGGATTGGGTCCTCAGCGCGGAGCAGTCCCTCAGGCTGCAGGCCGGCGATACCGTTGCCCCCACCCAACTCCTGGTGCGATCGCCCGCGGCGAACAATCAACCCACAACCTTCCTGCACGGCACGTCCCTGTTCGAGACAAAGGCCGCCCTACCCGACGCCGCCGACCGCCTCGAATGGCAAGGTCTGCGGCTCTACCGACCTGCGGCCGCCCTGATCCTCGCGCAACCCGTCTTCTTCGAGCAGAACCCCGTTGAGGCGCGCACCATCCTCTCCACTCTCACCGACGCCTCCGAACTTCTGGCCCGACTTCTGGCGGGAGGGCACAGCGTCGTCGCCGGCCGTCTAGCGGGGGCCTTTCGCAATATCGGTCGCGACCGCGAGGCGCAGGAGATTCTCGAGACGATGCGCTCCGCCGGCTACGAGGTCCGCGAGAGGGATCCCTTCCGAGAGCGCGCCCGCATTCCGTATCAGCGGGACCGGTCGCCCTATGTGCATCGTATCCGCACGATGTGGGCGCAGATGCGCGATACCGTCATCGGACGGTTTCCACCGCCGGCCTCGCGGATCAATGACATTGACGCCTATCTCGCCGAGGTGGACGGACTCTATGTGACGGACGCCTATCACTCGCTCTCGATCGAGGGCTACACCGTCAGTCCGGAACTCATCGAACGGGTCCGCTCGGGACAGTGGACGCCTCAGGCCGATCCCGACGACCGGCGGATGGAGGACGCCCTGGCGGCCCGGGGATACTGGCAAGCGTTCCAGGCGGTCCGCGAAAGCGTGCGCGAGGTCGTGGGGGGCGCCAATCCCGGAGCTGTCGCCGACAGGGATCATCAGCGCTGGTACCGGGAGATGTTCGCCCCGAAGATCGTCGCCGGACTGCTGAGGCCCGAGAATCTGGCCGGCTATCGAAACGGCCCCGTCTACCTCCAGGGATCGCGACACGTTCCGCTGAACGCCGACGCGGTGCGAGACGCCATGCCCGCATTCTTCACCCTGTTGACGGACGAACCGGACCCGACGGTGCGCATCGTCCTGGGCCATTTCATCTATGTCTACATCCACCCGTATTACGACGGGAACGGTCGGACCGGCCGTTTCCTGATGAATGTGATGATGGCGGCTGGAGGCTACCCCTGGACGGTCATCCCGAAACAATCGAGGGCTGACTATATGGCCGCCCTGGAAGCCGCGAGCACCCTGGGCGACATCGGCCCGTTCACGGATTTCCTGGCCGCCCATCTGGGCCATGCAGGGGTGACATCCGGATAGCGCTCCGCAGACCCCCGGAGGCTCGCTTCGGCCATGCGCAGGCCCGGGAGCTCTCCTCAAGGAGGTCCGTATCAAGGTCATGGCGGCGCTGGACCGCCGGAATCCCCAAGACGCCGCCTGGGCTCGGCCTAGCGTCCTTCGGCCAGCGCATCGGTCCGCCGGACGAGGACCCCGAGCGCCCTCGGGTCCATGCGCCAAAGTCGACCTGGTCGGGACACGCCGATGACGATCGCTTCCTCTCCGCTTCCGGGCGCGTAGTGTTCGATTCCCTCGGCGTCGGACGGCGCCGAAACGAGGCAACGCGGTACCCAGCGGTTGCTTTGGACGGCCCGGTCGATACGCGAGTTGCGAACCCGCGCCGGCATCCTGTTGGTCGCCGCATGGAAGGCGTCGACATAGAGCCACTGCGGTCGATCATCGTCCGCACAATGTGCTCGCAGCGCCTCGAACCCCGCCAGTTCACCGGCAAGAAGCAGGCTGGCGCCGAGCAGAGGCGCGGCCTCCAGGGGGTCGCAGGCGTCCAGGATCAGCAGTCGACGGCACTGGGCGATCGCCGCGTCGTACTCGCGCCGGTCGAAACAGCAGGCCGCGTAGCCGGCGCAAGCCCGCAGATACGGTCGAGCATTCAGGTTGCCCCACAGCTCGCCGAGGTCCGTGTCCAGTCGGACGCCGGCCTCCCGGCGTGCGAGCTCCCGGGCGGCGAGCCAGGCCGTCGCGGCTTGCGCCGTTCCCGGCGGCGATACGTCCGCGGCAGCCAGATAGCCGTCGATCAGGGTGGGATCGGCGCGGATGGCCTTGAGCGCCAGTTCGGTCCGCTCGTTTCGCGGCGCCGCGTCCAAAGCGTCAAGCCAGGCATAGGCCTCCTCGCGCGCATCCTGGGGGTCGCCCTCCAACACAATCATCGGCATGCGTCGTTCATCCCTGTGGGGCTTCCTCTGATTTCAGGACAGGCCCGAGGCGGGGCGGTCGACGGGTGTCCAGCCCCTGTCCCAGGTCATCGGCTGGCCGGAGAGAGACCGGGTCGCCGGCGTCCACCATCGTTCATAGTGGCCGCCCTCGAAGGCGACGCGGTCCTTGTGGCGGGCATCGGGGAAGGCCGCGTCCAGACGCGCTTCAAGCCCTTCATGGGCCGTCCGGGACAGGATCCCCGACGCCTTCAGGGCTCGGGTCAGCGAAGCCACCGTCTCGCGGGCTTCCCGCACCGGGGTCGCATATTTGTTGGGATTGTTGCCGTCGTAGGCATCCTGGCGCGCGACGGCGGCCTGCAGCGCGGTCTTCGCCGCCTCGAGATCGTCAAGAGTCGGCGAGGTCATATTGGTCTTCCAGCAGGGCGAATGGGCGCGAGGAGTCGCGGTCGGCAAGCGCCTGGGCAACGGCGAGGATGGACAGGTGGGCGTATTCCGCCATGATCAGGGCGTTCATGCTGGCTTGCCGCGTCGAATAGACGACGAGCCCATGCAGCGCCGCGTGGCGGTTCGGAACCGGGTCGGCAGCGACCTCGGCCAAGCGTTCCGGTGTCTTCACCTGCGAATAGAGGTGGTCGGCGAACATTCTGTAGAGCTTGAAGCTGACGACCCCGGTTCGGGTCAGGTTGGCGACCCCCAAGGCATCAACCGATTGTCTAAGCTCGCGCAAACTGGCTTGTGAGGTCACGCCGTGACCCTTGAGGATTTCACGCGCCTTGCGTTCGATGTCGGGAAACAGGGTGCGCGGAGTTGCCCGGAAAAGCTCGAGGCGATGCGCGACGAGCGCCTCGTCGAACGTGGAAAGCGTTTCCTCATCGAAGGCGTGGGTCTGGAGGCGGGCGCGAAAGGCGGCCTCCACCGCGGACCATTCGTCCTCATAATGGGCCTCGACGATACGGCGCGCCACGGCGGGATCCTGCTCGGCAGGATCGAGCAGGTTGAAGGGGGTCGTGTGGTGGGGAAGCCAGCCGCTGCGGTCCAGGGCGTGAAACCGGCCCCAGGTGTCGAGCAGGGACGACAGGAGCGGCTCGTTGGACAGCACCCATTCCCGGGCCCTCAGAGCCGCCAGTCGCAATACGCGAAAGACCTCCACAAACGAGGTTTCGTTCGCCGCCGATCCCGTCGTCACGGTCGTCTCCGCCGTCATGGACTCTCCTCGCCCTCATACGGCCTCACGGGCCCCTGCGGCTCCAGCTAAACTTTGACTAGCGGATGTGTTCAGCCGACCATGGCTCCGACGCTTCGGAGAAGCGACCACGATTCTATCGGACGTCGAATGAAATACGCCTACGAGGATCTAAGTCCCGAACAGTTCGAAACGCTCGTGGTCCTGATCTGCAAGGTCTTGCTGGGTGCGGGCGTGCAGGGCTTCGCCAAGGGACCCGATGGCGGGCGCGACGCAAAATTCGTGGGCACCGCGGAACTCTTCCCCAGCACCGCCTCGCCCTGGAGCGGCCCGGTCATCGCTCAGGCCAAACACACGAACGGCTACAACAAGAGTTTTGGCGAAAGCGACGTCTTCAGCGCCACGGGCACCAACACGATCATAGCGGAAGAGACACCGCGAATCGTGGCGCTCCGGGCGGCCGGCGAACTCGATTTCTACATGCTGTTCTCAAACCGTCGATTGCCGGCCGATGCCGCTGCCCGGATCCGCGCCCATCTGTCGAGCACCTGCGGTTTGCCGCAGGCGTCGATCGCCCTGTTCGGCATCGATGACCTCGACCTATTCCTCAAGGCCAACCCCGGAATCGCGACCTTGGCGGATCTGGACCCCGTGGACTCTCCGCTCATCGTCAGTCCCGATGAGCTGGCCGAGGTCGTTACCGCTCTGGCGAACAACAAGGACCATTTCAGCGACGCGGTCGACACGCCGCCGGTTCCACGGGTCAGCTATGAGGCCAAGAACGCAGCCAATAATCTGACGGAGGAATATGCGAAGGCGCTGCGCAAGCGATATCTGAAAGACACCGCCCAGATCCGGTCCTTTCTCGCGGCCCCCGAAAACGAGGACATCCTGAGGGCCTACGAAAGCGTGGTCGAGGAGTTCGAACTGGCGATCATCGCCAAGCGGAAGGATCACCAAACATTCGACGCGGTGATGGAGCACCTGTTCGCGCTTCTGTTCGGACGTGATCCGATCTTGCGCCAGCGCCCGCACAAGCGATTGACCCGTGCGGTGCTGTTCTACATGTACTGGAACTGCGACATAGGCAGGGAAGCGGATGCTTAGACCGAGCAAACACGCTCACCCGGATCGAACCGTGATCAACGTCGCCATCCTCGTCCTGGCGCGCCTCAGGTCGCGCCGGCTCGAGGGCTACAGTGACCTGCGCGCGTTCGCCAAGAAGGCGGTGGCCGGCGGCGATACCCTGTTCTTGCCGTCGCTCAACTTCCTCTTCCTGCTGGGTCTGGTCGAGTACCGCCCCAAGACGGACGCGATCGAGTATCTGGGGCCGCAATGAGGCTTTCCCGATTCTACAGCGATCAGGCCGGCGTCTTCTCCCCGATCGATTTCGTCGCCGGGCTGAATGTCGTGCTGGCTGAAATCCGCCTGCACAAGAACCAGCAGCGCGACACCCACAACCTGGGCAAGTCGACCCTGGGGCGCTTGCTGGATTTCGGGTTCCTCGCGGGCAAGGATCCGAAATTCTTCCTGTTCCGCTATCCGCAGTTCAATGCCTTCACCTTCTTCCTCGAGGTCGAACTCGAGGATGGGACCTTTCTGACCATCCGCCGCGGCGTGGCGGACGCCACGCGGATCGCCTTCAAGAAGGCGGTCGTCGGCCAGCAGGACTTCTCGACTCTGGCCGAGAGAAACTGGGACCATTGGGACGTGCCCTTCGACCGGGCGAAGGATCTGCTCGACAGCCTTCTGGACTGGCGCGCCCTGAAGCCTTGGGGATACCGCAAGGGCCTGGGCTATTTCCTGCGCTCCCAGGACGATTTTCGGGACGTCTTCCAGCTCAGGCGGTTCGCCAACGCTCACGCGGACTGGAAACCCTTCCTCGCGCACCTGCTCGGGTTCGACGGCGACCTGGTCAGCCAGCACTACGCCAAGGAGGACGAGCTCGCCGAGAAGGTCCGCATCGAGCAGACGATCCAGAACGAACTGGGCGGCACGGTGGTCGATGTTAGCAAGGTCGAGGGGATGCTTCTGTTGAAGCAGCAGGACCTTGACCGAAAACAAGAACGCCTCGACGCCTTCGATTTCCGTACCGACGACAAGGCGCAGACCCGGGCGCTCGTCGACGAGGTCGATCAGCGCATCGCCCAGCTGAACGGACGACGCTACACGCTCCAGGCCAACCGAAAGAAGATCGATCAATCGCTGAAGGAGGACCAGATCCTCTTCAACCCGGACGAGGCGAGAGAAATGTTCGCTCAGGCGGGGGTCCTGTTCGAAGGTCAGATCAAACGGGATTTCGACCAGCTCATCAGCTTCAACCGCGCGATCACCGAAGAACGGCAGGGCTATCTGGAGGAGGAGCGCGCCGAGATCGACGTCGAGCTCAAGGCCGTGAATGCCGAGCTGACCGCGCTCGGCAAGCGCCGCTCGGAGACCTTGCGTGCCCTGAGCGATACGGATGCCTTCCTGCGCTACAAGCGGATGTCCGCCGAGACCGTGACGTTGCGCGCCGACATCACGTCCCTGGAGCGCCAGCGCGGACACCTGCGCCGCCTTCAGGAACTGAGGCACGACATCCGCACGCTCGCGGCCGAACATGGCGCGCTGCAGGAATTGATCGAACAGGACGTCGAGGCCCAGAACCGCGAGCCGACGTCCCGGTTCTCTCAAATCCGGCTCTTCTTCAATGAGATCATCGAAGACGTGCTCGATCGCAAGGCGCTGCTGAATGTCTTCCCCAACACCAAGGGGCATCTGGAGTTTCGCGCCGAGATCCTCGACGAGGGCGGCAATGCGACCAGCGCCGACATGGGCTTCACCTATCGCAAGCTGCTGTGCGTGGCGTTCGACCTTGCCGTTCTGCGGGTGCACCTGGGCGACCGGTTCCCTCGCTTTGCCTATCATGACGGGGTTCTGGAATCGCTGGACGACCGCAAGAAGGAACTCCTTCTGTCCGTGCTCAGGGCCTATGCGGACCGCGGCCTTCAGTCGATCATCACCCTGATCGACTCCGATCTTCCCAAGCGAGCGGAGGGTGACGCGGTCTTTGAAGGCGCCGAGGTCATCGTCCGGCTGCATGACGAAGGGGAGCCCGGACGACTGTTCCGGATGCCGTCCTGGTGAGGCTTGAAGGGCCGCGCTAGCCTTCGGCCTCCAGCGCATGCCGTCCCGGTTCAACCGCCGCCAGAAAGGCCTGCATGTCGGGGGAGACAGGCCCCTCGATGTGGAAATCGCCGAACTCGACGCGGAACGCCGCCCAACGGGAGGCGAGGACGCCAGATCGGCGTGCCGTGGGGCAGACCCAGACCCACTGAAGCGCCCATGCCGCCGGCGCATCTGAATAGTCCCTCCAGCGGAACACGACGCAGCCCACGATCGCGCCGTCGGTCCGCGTCATCAGGAAGCCGCGGGCGGTGTGGTCTTTCTCGTAACGCGCGCCCCAGCCCACGAAACTGTATCGGGTCTCCTGTCGGAACAGCCGGGCGCGTTCATCGAGCGCGTCCTGCTTCCATTGCGGCGATCGTGACGTCACTCGCTCCGGGTCGGCCTCCACGGCCATGGCGGCGACCATGTTCGGGTCGGGCGCAGGATCCAGATAGACCATGCGCTTGCGATGATCTCTGCGGTGCGCGGCGCTGGAGTCGGGGTCGCCGCGATACCAGGTCAGGCCGCAATCACCGCAGACCGTCTTCACCGGCGGCTTGCGGTGGCGGTAGCCGGGGCCCGTCACCTCGCAATGGGTCGGTGCGCCGTCTCGCGTGACCCAGGTCTCCACCTTGTAGCCGTTCGGCAAGATCCGTTCGCGCACCTCACAGTGCGCCAGTCTGGGCTCCGCCCAGAGGCCGACCTTTCCTTTTCGCCGGGTGCGGCCATACCAGAAGATATCCAGTTGGGATGAGGTGATCGGACCGCGCTTTGGCAAACGCGGCAGAAGGACCTCGACGAGGGGCGACGGGTCGATGTCGAATCCGAGGCTTTCCAGGAGAATGAGCAGGCTGGCGGCATCATCCGCCGCCCAGGCTTCGGTATAGACGACGCCGAGGCTTCGGGCGTTGGGGCGGAGCGCCGTATTGCGCAGAGGGGAATCCGCGACGGCGGCCAGCGCCTCAAGGTCCGACGCCACAAGCCCCTCGACCAGCCTGGGATCCGTCAGGAGCAGATAGTCTTCAAACCGCCAAGTCTCCAGATATCCCTCCTGCGCCACTTTCGCGAGGAGCGTTCGGGCCGTCGAGGGCGAACGGTTGCGGGCAGGCGTCTCGAGGGCCTGAACGATTGCCGCCAGGAGCGGTGCGCTGACATCCATCGTCTTGTCTCCCACGTTTCCCGGTGCCGTTCCTTCTCGGGGGCGCCCGGCGCCGACGATACCAGTGGATGGTTCGCCCCAAGGTCGATGTCCGACTTGTTTCAATCAATGAGATTGGTGTCACTAGGCCGCCGAACGACCCCTCGCAGAACCTGTGGAGCGCCCATGAACCAGTCCGATCACGACGCCTTCGCGGTGATGGCCGGCGAGGCGATGCTGAAGCGGGTGGGAGTCGTCCTGACGCGCAAGCTTGAGGCGCGCGGCCTGGCGGATCTGGCGGCGATCTCCCCGGAACTTCAGGAACAGCTCTACCGCGAAGCGGTCATGGAGACCGCGATTCACATGCCCGGCGCCGATCTCGCCATGCTGAACCGGGTGCTCGACGGAATCTTCCGATCCGACCTGAGCGACGCTGTCCGTCGACTCGCCAGCCAGAGCGGCGAGCCCTACGACGCGTTCGACTTCGCCTCCGGCCGGGACGCCGCTGTGCTGATGGCCTTTTTCGGACTGCCCGTCGCGCCAATGGAACGCGTCTCCGGAGCCATCACGTCCGTCTTGACCACCGAAATCGATGCGGTGGTGGCGGCGTTCGAGACCTCGGAGGCTGACCTCGTGGGATACTCCTCGGCCCAGGCCCCCTTCTATGTCCTCATCACCGACTGTCAGGACACGGTCGCCCAGGTGCTGAAGTCCGAACCCAAGGCCGCCCGGATCGCAGACCTGTTCCAACGGGACGGCCTGCCTCTGCCGGAGCCGCTCGGCACGCCTTTCGTCAAGGCCTGCTGGATCTTCCGCCGGCGACCCGGTGATCGCGTCGGGGGGCTGATGTACATCGACCCCCGCCAGGACTGGGGATCCTATTTCTTCTTCGCCGGCTTCATGGATGGCCAGGAGCCCAAGGGCGCCGGGGACGGCGGTCTGAAGCCGGTGCCCCGGCAGCTGCTCTATGCGCTGCTGCGATCACCGGACGCCCATTCCTCGTCCAGGGAACCCCGAAGCCTGGGCCGATGACCGCTCACTGAGCGCATCGAATCTGCTCTGCCGTCGATCTTGGTCCAGTTGTGCCTCGCCCAAGCTTTACGCCGCCAGTCGGCTGATGGCGCTGCTGCCGACCTGGTCCGTGATGCGCTCGGTCAGGAACGAGGAGGTGTTCCGGGCCCAATCAAGCGGACGTTAGGGTGGAGCGCCTGACGCTTAGGCCAATACCGCTTCGGCTGCCCAGATGGTACGATGCACAGTCGGTATTTTACCGTTCCGCCCTGCGTTCCTCGAACATCCTCGGCCACGAGGGCTAGGGCGTCGACGATTCCATCCGCCTCCGTTCCGGCATGGCAGACATCGACGATACTCGCGACGTCCCAAGCGTCTGGCGTGGCAACGTCATAGGGTACCGGCGCGGCCCAACGGCTCGCGGCGACGCAGCCGGTCCCGCCTTCCTTGCCTTGATCACGGTCGCGACGGCGTGACCGTCTCGGCGGCCTCGCGACAGGCCCTCTCGCAACGACGGCAATGCTCCGCGCAAATCCGGCAATGCTCATGCATGCCCGAGTGCTGTTCGCATTCCAAGGCACAGGTGGCGCAGGCCTCCGCGCACACCTTCAGCATCCATTTTATAACCGGCTCGTTACTGCCGGTCCGGCGCCCCGCGACTGTGGCAGTCGCCGCGCACACATCGGCGCAATCCAGATTGAGCCGGATACATTGAGTGAGGTCGGCAACCATCGCCTCGCCCAGGCAGGCGTCCACGCAGAGCCGACACGTGGCGGCACAGGCGTAGGCCTCCTCAATCGCCCGGATGAGCGTGTCGTTGGTGTTCCCCTGAACATGGGGGTGGGCGCCGATCATCGAAGCGATGTGCATCGTCCTGTCCTTCCGAGATGACTATGCGGGGGTGAACCGATCGCCTCCTCCGAGGTTCCGCCGAGCCGTCCCATCGGGCGTACCCTCTGCATAGCCCTGGCCATGATCCGCCGCATGGACTTGGGGTGGACGCGAGGGCACCAGGCCCCCAATCTGGGGCCTCGCCACGATCGCGCTGTTCGCGTCCGCGCAAACGATGCGTTCCGGTCATTCCGTCCTCGCAAAGGCAAGGCTCCATGAAACGTTTCACGAGCGACGTCGTGGTCGATGGGTCGCCGGAAAAGGTCTGGGACATCCTTGCCGACATCCCGCCCTATCCCGAATGGAACCGGGCCACCCGGATCGAGCCGGATCGCAAGAGGCCGGACGAGATCACCTATGGCCTGACGGCCGTCCGGCCCAACGGCCAGGAGCTGTCATGGCGGCTGACGGGGCGTCTGCTCGAGCGCCGCAGGCCGGACCTGATCGCCTGGCGGCTGGGAATGCCGGGTTTCGTCTTCCTGAAGATGTGCTACGCCCTGACGCCGCGCGGGAACCGGACCCACGTCCTGTTCTCGGCCGAGGTCAGCGGCCTGATCCCGAGGGTCTTTCCGAACCATTTCCCAAAACTGCTGCCCGACCCGATGGCCGGCACGATGCGCGACCTAAAACGCCATGCGGAGGCCGGTGGCCGGCGAGCGGTGCCTGATCCGGCGCCAGCCAAAAAGCCTCGGCATGGCGGCCCGCCGCCCCGAAGGCGGTGACCTCGGATCTCTTCGACCGAACGCTCACCGCCGGGCCGGGCCCGTCCGACATTTCGGATGTGCATCCCGTCCGCTACCGGCGGCGCATCACGACCCAGGTGAAGGGCTGGATTGTTCCGGAGGGCGAGCGGTGCGCGTCACGCCAGACGTCATGCGCCGTAAAATCCTCATCGAATTCGGCCACCAGTCCGGGACCGTCGTAGCGCCGGACCGGCAGGCCGCTGCATCGCTCTGGTCCGTCTGCGGCGAAGGTGGCGACGATCAACCAGCCTCCCGGCACCGTCGCCCGCCGCAAGGCGGCCCGATAGCCATCCCGCTGCGCTGGATCCGTCAGGAAATGGAATAGGGCCCGATCGTGCCACACATCGAAGGATCGTTCGGGACGCCACGCGGTCACATCGGCCACCACCCAGTCGACCTGGGTCGCGCGGGGGCCGAGCCGCGCCCGGGAGGTTTCGAAAGCCGTGGCGGCGATATCGACCACACACAGATCGGTCGCTCCGCGGTCCAGCAGGTGCTCGACCAGTCGCGAGGATCCCGCCCCGACATCGACCAGGGCCGCACCCGGAGGAATGCCGGCAAGCGCGAGCGCCTCGAGGGAAGCCCGGGGTTCGGGCTCATACCAGCTCACCGAATCATCGGGCGTCGTGCGGTAGACGCGCCCCCAGTGCTCGGTCGCATCGAAGTCCGAGGCGCGGATGTCCGCCGCAGCCTTGGAGTCTGTTGCTGATCGTCGCATTTGCCTCGCACCTTTCAGCGGTGAGGCGTTTCACCATGCCCCGGGCCGGATGGATCGCCGTCCGGCCCAGTCTCCACCTGGACCGTGGCGTGTTCAACCCCGTGATCCGTCTGCATCGTCTCCAGAACCCGTCGGCGTCCCGGCCTCCACCACCGAGACGTGGACCGATCCGTTCACGTCGTTGCTGCTGATCCCGCATAAGTGCAGGTCGTGCACGGCCACAACGCCCGGGACCGCCGCGATCGTCGCCCTGACAGCGTCCAGTGACAGGCCTTTCGGTACGCCTTCCAGCAGGATGTGGGTGGTGTTCTTGAGCAGGACCCAGGTCCGGGGCAGCACCCAAAGCCCGATTCCGATGGCCACCACGGGATCGACCCAGGTCCAGCCAGTCGCCATGATCAGGAGCGCGCCACCGATCACCCCTAACGACCCAAGCATGTCGGCCCATACCTCCAGGTAGGCCCCCTTCACATTCAGGCTGGCTTCTACACCCAAGGCCAGCAGCCGCATTGAGATCAGGTTCACGGCCAGACCCAGGCTGGCCACGATCAGCATGCCGATCGAACCGACGGGTTCGGAGTCGAACAGCCGCAGGACGCCTTCAAAGAAGATGTAGCCCGCCACCAGGAACAGCAGGACCGCATTGAAGGTCGCCGCCAGGATTTCGAAGCGCAGATAGCCGAAGGTGCGCAGGTCATCGGCAGGGCGCTCACCGATCTTGATCGCCGCCAGGGCAATGGCCAGGGCCACCACGTCGGTCAGCATATGGGCCGCGTCCGACAGCAGGGCCAGGCTCTGGAACACCACCGCCCCGATGATCTCGGCGACCAGGAACGTCGAGGTCAGGACCAGGGCCCAGACCATGCGGCGACTGCTGGCCCCTGCGCCCTGCACGTGTTTTTCGCTCATTGGTCACGGTTCCCGGCTTGATCGGGGCTTTGACCCCTCAGGCTGCGCTCGCGGCCGACCGAGATCGCGTCGGCGGGCCAGCGCAACACCTCAATCGCCTCCAGGGTAATCGGTCCGAGGGATTGGAGGTCCGCCAGACTGTCGACAAAGGCCCGCAAGACTTGCTCTTCGTCCAGGATTTCGATGACTGTGGACTGGACGTCGTCGAACACCGCGCGACGTCGCCGTTGCGGCGTGTGTCCGAAGCCGACGATGGCCTCGAACACGGTGCCACCGGCCAAACCCATGGCCCGCGCCCGGGTGGCGACGGCTTCATGCAGCCTGTGATCGCCGACCTAGGCGCTGTCGTCGATATAGAGTCTCAGTCTCTTGATCGGGGTCGGCATGTTCGGCTGGGCTCCTGAAGATTGTGCAAGGCGTGTGACGTGCCGGCGATGCATCGGAGCGGCTGGAGGGCCGCCCCGATGCGATCGACCTAGTCCTCTATCCCCTCGGCCGCGCGGTGCTTGACGGCCTTCGCGGCGAAGGTCGGCAGCACCAGCAGCGTGAGGATGGTCGCGGTGATCAGTCCGCCGATCACCACGGTGGCGAGCGGTTTCTGGACCTCGGCTCCCGCGCCGTGGGCCAGAGCCATCGGTATGAAGCCTACGATGGCGACCAGAGCCGTGGTCAGCACCGCCCGCAACCGGCGGGAGGCCCCCTGGATCGCCGCTACGTCCGGGCCAGTCCCTCCTGTAGCCGCTCCCGAATGGCCTGCATCAGCACCAGGCCGTTCAGAGTCGCGACACCGGACACGGCGATGAAGCCCACCGCCGCCGAGGCCGAGAACGGCATCCCGCGAAGAAGCAAGGCCAGTGCCCCGCCTACGAGTGCCAGGGGCACGCAGGCGAACACCAGACCGGCCTCCGCGAACGAGCCCAGCGCCATGAACAGCAGGATCCCGATCAGGACGAAGACGACCGGAATCACCAGCCCAAGCCGTTGTTCGGCCCGTTGCAGGTTCTCGAACTGACCGCCCCAGTCCAGCCGGTATCCGACCGGCAGGGCAATTTCCTCCACCGTCGACTGGGCCTCGGTGACGAAGCCGCCCAGGTCGCGTCCACGCACATTGGCCTGAACCACCATGCGTAGGCTGCCGTTCTCGCGACTGATCTGATTTGGGCCTTCGGCGGTCTGGATCCGCGCTACCGATGACAGGGGCACGCCCCCCCCGAAGCCGAGAGGATCGGCAGGGCCGCCAGGGTGGCCGGGTCGTTGCGGGCGTCATCGGGCAGGCGCACGACCACGTCGAACCGCCGGTCACCCTCGAAGATCCGGCCCGCCTCCGTGCCGCCGATCGCGGTGGAGACCGCCTCGCTGACATCGGCTGCGGACAGGCCGTAGTTGGCCGCCGCGAAGCGATCGACGCTGATGGTCAGGGTCGGCAGGCCCGACGCCTGTTCGACCCGGACGTCGGCGGCGTCGAGCAGGGCTCCAGCTTCGGCGATCAGGGGGGGGGTGTCAGAGAGGCGCGCGATCAGCGCGTCATAGGCGGGAGCCGGATCGGCCCAGGCCGGTCCGCTCAGCGCGGCCGTGAGGGCCGCGACGGCGCAGCCGACCGCGAATCGCGGCGGCCGACGGAATGAGGAAGGCATAGTGGGTATCCCATGAGGTTTGACGATAAGACGCGCGATCGCGCGAAGTCAGGTCAGACCCTAGGAGGGCGCTCCGGTCCCGCGGGCACGCGGGACGACAGCAGGTCGTCGCCGGACACGGCGCGCGAGCCCCCAGCCATCGAAGGCCGAGCGTCGGCGTCGGGGCCGCCGTTCCGATCCGTGCCGGCGTGGTGGCAGTGGCCGTGACTGCAGACGCCATGCGGCGATCCGATCCCGTCAGCGTCCGAGGGATCATCGTTCACGACCTAGGCGGCGTGGCTCGGCTCGAACTCGTCCGAGCAGGCCGCGGCGTCGATCGACGGCACGAGCACCAGCATGGCGACGAACAGCGCGATCAGCGCCGCCATAAGTCGTTGTCTGGTCACGATTGAACCCATGCCGCCCCTTAGCACGTCGGACTCAAGGATCAATGACCTTGAGGTCGCGCCCTTCATGCGGCCTTCAGCTCGGCGCGGGATTGGCGCACGATCGAAACGGCCGACTGCAAGAAGAGGCCCGCCAGGAGGACGCCGGCGATCAGGTCGGGCCAGCGCGACCCCGTCACCAGGACGAGCGCGCCCGCTCCGGCGACCGTCAGACTGTGGACCAGGTCGTTGCGCGTGCACAGCCAGACCGAGCGGACATTGGCGTCGCCGTTGCGAAATCGCAGCAGAAGCAAGGCGGCCAGCGCATTGGCCGCGAACCCGAACAGACCCAGACCTGTGATCACCCCGCCCTCAAGCGGCGTACCCGTGACCGCCCGCCAGATCGCGAACCCAAGGATGCCCAAGGCCAGGCCGCACAGGCTCGCGCCCTTGAGCAGAGCGGCCCCGGACCGCACCCGGACGGAACGTCCGATGGCCCACAGGCTCAAGGCATAGGTCGCGCTGTCGGCCAGGAAATCCAGCGCATTGGCTCCGAGCGCCGCCGATCCCTGCACCAGAGCGCCGCCGCCCACCGCCACGAAGGCGACCGCATTGATGCCGATGACCAGCCCCAGCACCCGCCGATAAGCCGGAGACGCACCGTCGAACGTCACCGTCTGTCCACAGCAGCCATGAGCCTCATGCGCTCCGGTTCGGGGGATGTCGGCGGTAGGCAGGGTCACGCGGGCGTCTCCGTTCACCCCCTTGTGCATCCTCTAGCCACTAGAGGATCAAGCGCCTATTGTCCGGTTCATGTCGATGTCTTCAGCCCACCCCCCGCTGCGCCCGATCGGTCGTCTATCGGCCGAGACGGGGGTCAAGGTTCCAACCATACGTTTCTACGAGAAGATCGGTCTCCTGGCCCCGCCGCCGCGCACCGCCAGCGACCGGCGGCTGTATGACGACGCCGCCTCGCATCGTCTCGCCTTCATCCGGCATGCGCGCCAGCTCGGTTTCGACCTCGAGGCGATCCGCTCCCTGCTCGATCTCAGCGACCAGCCCGATCGACCCTGCGCCGACGCCAATGCCATCGCCGCGCGGCATCTGGCCGATGTCGAGGCCAAGATCGCGCAGCTTCAGGCGCTGCAGGTGGAGCTGGCGCGGATGAAGGCGGACTGCGCGGGCGGCCGGGTCTCGGCCTGCAAGGTCATTGAGGTGCTTCAGGACCACGGTCGCTGCCTCGTATCCCATGGCATCGTCGATGCGCTGCCGACCCGGCCGCTGTAGTACTCAAGCGACCGGCCTCAGCGATCGGGCCCAGGCCAGCGATCGTGTTTCTCGTCGATCACGAAAGGATGCGCGTGCGCGACGCCGGTCGCGCCCCCCGCTCCGTCCGTCAGATGCGGATCGTCCGGTTCCAGCTCGGGATGGCCGTGGGCCAGGGTCTCGGGGTCCCGCGCCGGCCAGATCACAAGACCAAGCCCCGCACCGGTGGCGCACAGGGCTGCGAGCACCAGAAAGGCCGCAGCAGGATCGACCTCGGCGCTGACCAGACCTGCCACAGGATAGGCGATCAGCCAGCAGGCGTGGGACAGGGCGAACTGGGCTGCGAACAGGGCCGGCCGATCCTGGGCCGTCGACGAACGCCGCAGAGCCCGCCCCGCCGGAGTGATCGTCAGGGAATACCCGAATCCCATGATCACCCACAGCCCGATCAGGACCGCATAGCTGGTCGCGACCCAGGCTCCGGCCAGCAGGACCGCGGTCATGACCCCGGCCCCCAGCACCATGGCGGTCCGGTCCGACACCCGGCCCAGCAACCCCGGCAGGACGACGGCCGCCGTCATCGATCCGCCGCCGAACGCCGCCAGCGCCCAGGCCGTGGCCTGTTCCGACAGGCCGAACTGAGACTGGACCAGGACCACGGTGTTGACGAACACCATCGCCCCGCCTGCCGCCGTCGCCAGGCTGACGGCCAGAAGACCCCGCAGGCGGGGCGTAAGGGCAAAGAGCCTCAGTCCCCCGGTCAGCCGCTGGATGAAGGGTTTGGGCTGGAGCTTGCTCAGCACCGGCAGGCTGGCTGTGGCCACGAACAGGGCCGAGACGACAAAACCCAGAGCCGTGCCGGCGAACAGGTTGTTGTAGCTGATGACGGCCAGCAGGAGCGCCGCCAGCACTGGACTGGCCACACTCTCCAGGTCGGCGGCGAGCCGCGAGAGCGACAGGGCTTTGGTATACTCCCTCTCGTCCGGCAGTAGGTCCGGGATCATCGCCTGGAACGCCGGGGTGAAGGCGGCGGACGCGACATACAACACGGTCATCAGCCCAAAGACCTGCCACGGCGCGCTGACGAACGGGAGACTGATGGCGACGGCAGCCCGCACGACATCCAGCGCGATCAGCAGGGTCTTCCTGGGCAGCCGCGCCGACAGGGCGCTGGCGAACGGGGCCACGCCGATATAGGCGACCATCTTGATCGCCAGCGCCGCGCCCAGCACCTGGCCTGCGTCCGCTCCGGCCAGATCGAAGGCCAGCAGACCCAGGGCGACCGTGGCCATGCCCGTTCCGAGCAGGGCGGCGACCTGGGCGATGAACAGGTTGCGATAGGCGGCATGTCGAAGCGGCGAAAACATCTGCATCTCTCCTGGGGCTGCGCTTCGGCCGAGACGGCCCCGTCGTCGATCCGGATCGGACCGACAACGTAACGGGGTCGGTCAGACGACCCGCTTGACCTCGCTATAGGCGCCTTCGGTGATCAGGGTGATGGTCACCGGGGCGCCTGTGCGGTTGCGCCAGAACCAGCCGTGACTGCCAGTGAACACCGCCGTGAGCGTGTCCTCGACCCGCTGCTCCGAGCCCTTGTCATAGCCGTGGTAGGAGGTGCCCGGCCGGTCTGCGTGGGTGTCGTAATTGACCCGGCCACCGCTGCTGGACCAGATGTAGCGGACCGTGTCCCCCTCCTGCATCACCAGCTTGATCTCGGCGCCCTGATCGGGAGCCAGGGTCAGGACCGTCCGGTCCGACCGCTTCCCGGCCTGGGCCCCAGGAACCGCAGGTGCCGCGCCGGGTGCGGCCGCAGCCGGCGCGGTGGCGCTCGTCGGGGCGGTGATCGGGGTTGGCTCCAGCGCGGGAGCCGGGTCGGAAGCCGTGGCCGCCGCGCCCGCTTCCGCAGCTTCTTCGGCCTGCGCTTCGGCGACGAGCGAGACCTTGATCCGGCCCATCTCGGTCAGGCCGAATACCGAGCCGACGCGGGTCGGATCGACCCCGTATTCGGCGGGCATGACGATCGTGACCAGCAGGCCGGCGGCTATGGCGGCGGCGATGGCCGTCGATTTCAGGAGTTTGCCCGTCGAGGGCAGTTCGGAGGCAGTCGGCTTGTTGGCGTTGTACATGGGTCAGTCTCCGATCAGAGGACGAAATAGCCGACGAGCTGATAGCCCGTCAGAACGAAACCGAGGGTCATCAGAACGACGTTGGCGACATAGGCGTGTCGCCAGAAGCCGCCGGTCTTCCGCCAGAACCCCATGGCGATCAGGATCGCGCCCAGGGCCAGGAGCTGACCCATCTCGACGCCGATGTTGAAGGCCACCAGGTTCACGAACAGGCCGTCCGGGGCCATGTTGAAGTCCTGCAGCTTGGTGGCCAGGCCGAAGCCGTGGAACAGGCCGAACACGAGGGTCGCGACCTTGGTGTTGGGCTGGACCCCGAACCATCTCTGGAAGGCCCCGAGGTTGTCCAGGGCCTTGTAGACGACCGATAGGCCGATGATGGCATCGACCAGATAGCTCGAGACACTCACATCCATCAGCACGCCCAGCAGCAGCGTGGTCGAATGGCCAATGGCGAACATCGTCACATAGATCGAGATGTCCTTCATCCGGTAGAGGAAGAAGATCACCCCGAACAGGAACAGCAGATGGTCGTATCCGGTGACCATGTGCTTGGCCCCCAGATAGACGAACGGCCAGAACACGATGCCGGACGTCTCCTGGATATAGCCCTTGTCGCCGTCGGCGACGCCATGGGCCAGTGCCTGGGCGGTGACGCCGTCGATCAGAAAGAACAGGAGGACGGCGAACAGCGCCGTCGCGGGAGATTTGAGCCACGACCAAGGGTCGGGGCGGCAAGCCACTGTCATGGGGACCTTTTCAGGGGTTGGGTCTGCAGGAACGAAAGAGGAGAGCCGGTTCATCGGGCCCCCCGCTTGGGTCGGAATGGAAGGTGATCCAGCCACGCCGGGCGCGGCCGGTCGCTGGACCGATCGCGGCCATGCACCAGACTGTAGAGCGCGGGCAGGACCATCAGGGTCAGCAGGGTCGACGACAGGATGCCGCCGATCACGACCGTGGCCAGCGGGCGCTGGACCTCGGCCCCGGCCCCGACGTTGAGCGCCATCGGCACGAAGCCCAGGCTGGCGACCAGGGCGGTCATCAGAACGGGCCTGAGGCGTGTCAACGCGCCCTCGCGGATGGCCTCGGGGACGGGCTTGCCCTCCTCGATCAGGCCGCGGATGAAGCTGACCATCACCACCCCGTTGAGCACCGCCACGCCGGACAGGGCGATGAAGCCCACGCCCGCAGAAATCGACAGTGGAAGATCGCGCAGCATCAGCGCCGCCACGCCCCCGGTCAGCGCCAGGGGCACGCCGGAGAAGACGATGGCGCTGTCCTTCCACGACCGGAACAGGGTGAACAACAGGCCGAAGATCAGCAGCAGGACCGCCGGGACCACGACCTGAAGCCGTTTGGCCGCCGAGATCAGCTGTTCAAACGTGCCGCCATAAGTAACCCAGTATCCGGCGGGCACCTCGACCTCGGTCTCGATCCGCTGCTGCACCTCGCCGATGAACGAACCCAGATCGCGGTCACGGACATTGGACGTGACCACGATGCGCCGCTTGCCGTCCTCGCGACTGATCTGGTTGGGACCGACCGTGAGGGCGATGGTGGCGACCTCGGCCAGGGGCACGAACTGGCGTGCTTGGCCTTCGTTTGCCGGCAGCGGAACCTGCAGGCGACTGATCGCGTCGGTGTTGGACCGGATGTCCTCGGGCAGGCGGACGACGACATCGAAGCGTCGGTCGCCCTCGAAGATCTGGCCCGCCGTCGTGCCGCCCATCGACGTCGAGATGACCGATTGGACGTCGTTCACGCTGAGTCCCAGCCTGGCCATGGCTGTCCGGTCCGGCGTGATCTGCAGCACTGGCAGACCCGTGACCTGTTCGGTCTGGGGATCGGCCGAGCCTTCGACGCTCGCCACGATGGTCTCGATCTCGGCCCCCAGCCTCAGCAGTTCGTCAAGATCGTCCCCAAACACCTTGATGGCGACATCGGCGCGCACGCCCGAGAGCAATTCGTTGAACCGCATCTGGATGGGCTGGGTGAACTCGTATTTGCTGCCGGGAATCTCGTTCACGGCCTCTTCGAGTTCGGCGACCAGCTGGCCGCGGGGCTTTCTGGGGTCGGGCCAGTCGGATCGGTCCTTCAGCATGATGAAGGTGTCGGCAACCGAGGGCGGCACCGGATCGGTGGCGACCTCGGCGGTGCCGATCTTGGCCACGACCCGCTCGACCTCGGGGAAGGTCGCGATCCGGGCTTCCAGGGCGGTCTGCATCTGGATGGCCTGGCTCAGGCTGGTGCCGGGGATGCGCAGGGCGTGCATGGCGATGTCGCCCTCGTCCAGGTTCGGGATGAACTCCGATCCCATCCGCGACGCGCCGAACCCGGCGAGGAGAACAAGGACGACCCCGATGCCGATCATCAGGCCGCGCGCCTTCAGCGCGAAGTCGAGGGCGGGCTGATAGCCGACCCGCGCCCAGCGCATCAGGAAGCTATCCTTTTCCTCGACCTTGCCGGTGACGAACATGGCCACCGCCGCCGGAACGAAGGTCAGCGACAGGACCAGCGCCGCCGTCAGGGCGATGACCACGGTAATGGCCATCGGATGGAAGGTCTTTCCTTCGACCCCGGTGAGGGCGAAGATCGGCACGTAAACGAGCGTGATGATCATCACCCCGAACAGCGACGGCCGGATCACCTCGCTGGAGGCCGTGGCCGCGAAGCCGAAGCGTTCTTCCCGGGTCAGGACGCGACCCAGTCGGTGCTGGGCCTCGCCGAACCGGCGCAGGCAGTTCTCGACGATGATGACGGCCCCATCGACGATCAGGCCGAAGTCGAGCGCGCCCAGACTCATCAGATTTCCCGAGGTCCCGGTCTGCACCATGCCGGTGATGGTCATCAGCATGGTGATGGGAATGACCGCCGCCGTGATCAGGGCCGCCCGGATGTTCCCCAGCAGCAGGAACAGCACGACGATGACCAACAGCGCCCCTTCCAGCAGGTTCTTCTCGACCGTGTGGATGGCCCGCTCGACCAGATCCGTCCGGTCATAGACCGGCGAGGCGGTCACGCCGTTGGGCAGGGCGCGCGCCGCTTCTTCCAGGCTCACGGCCGCCGCCTGGGCGACGACGCGGCTGTTCTCGCCGGCCAGCATCAGCACCGTCGCCAGGACGGTCTCCTTGCCGTCCTCGGTCGCCGCACCGGTCCGGAGTTCCTTGCCCATGCCGACATCGGCGACATCGGCGATACGGATCGGCACGCCACCGCGCGTGGCGATGACGACATTGCCCAGGTCTTCGGTCGTGGAGGCCTGACCCGGCACGCGGATCAGATATTGCTCGCCATAGCGTTCGACATAGCCGGCACCGACGTTGGCGTTGTTGTTGTCCAGGGCGTCCACCACCTCGGCCATGGTGACCCCATAGGCGGCAAGCCGGTCGGGATTCGGCGTGACGTGATACTGCCGCTCATAGCCGCCGATGGTGTTGACCTCGGTCACGCCCTTGGTGTTGCGCAGTTGCGGCCGGATCACCCAGTCCTGCAGGGTGCGCAGGTCTTCGGTGGTGTAGGGCTGGCCGTCGGGGCGACGGGCGTCCGGAGCCGCGTCGATCGTGTACATGAAGATTTCGCCCAGACCCGTGGCGATCGGTCCCATCTCTGGCGTGATGCCGGGCGGCAGCTGGCTGAGCGCGTTCTGGAGCCGCTCGTTCACCAGTTGGCGCGCGAAATAGATGTCTGTGCCGTCCTCGAAGATGACGGTGACCTGGCTCAGCCCGTAGCGGGAAACCGAGCGCGTGTATTGCAGGCCTGGTACCCCCGCCACGGCCGTCTCGACCGGGAAGGTGATCCGCTGTTCGGCCTCCAGCGGCGAATAGCCGGGAGCCTCGGTGTTGATCTGAATCTGGACGTTGGTGATGTCCGGCGTGGCGTCGATCGGCAGGCGCTGGAAACTCCAGACGCCGACCGCGCAGGCCAGAAGGACCAGCGCCGTGACCCCCCAGCGGAAGCGGATCGACAGCGCGATGATGCGTTCAAGCATGATGTGCGCGCCCCCTAGTGGTCATGGCTCGCGCCGGACTTGTCGATGTCCGCGCGGATGAGGAAGGCGCCGTCCACGACGTATTCGGTGCCGGGCTCGAGACCGCCCAGCACCTCGGTCCATTCGTCGGTACGACGCCCCAGGTCGAGCATCCGCACCTCATAGGTGTTGCCCACCTTGGCGTAGACGACCTGGAAGTCCCGGAACGGCATGATGGCCTTGGTCTGGACCGCCAGGGGCACCTCGCCCTGGCCGACCTGCACACTACCCTTGACCCCCAGCCCCGGTCGCCAGACGCCGCCCATATAGGCGAGATCGACATGGGCGATCAGCGTCTGGCTCGTCGGATCGCCTCCCGGAAGAATGGCTTCGATCACGCCGTTGAAGCGATGCTCGCCGGCCAGGCTGGTGACCTCGACCCGCTGGCCGGTGCGCACGCGCTCGGCATCGCGCGGATAGAGGAAGAACTCGGCGTGCAGACGGGTCGGGTCGCCGATGACCAGCATCGGCTCGCCATTGCCGGTGATCGCGCCGGGGACCGCGTTCTTCTCCATGATCACGCCCGAGATCGGGGCTGTTACAGAATAGGTCTGGAGGCTTTCGCTGGACTCGACGCGCGCCAGAACCTGCCCGCGCGAGACCCGCTGGCCCAGTTCGGCGTTCAGCGACATGATCCGGCCGGGGTAGCGGGCATGGACCTCGCTCTCGCCCTCGGGGGTGATCTCGACGCGCCCGCTCAGGGGCAGGCTCTCGCCCAGCACCGCGCCACCGGCGCGCTGCGTCGTCACCCCCCCGGCCTGGGCGGCGGCGGGGGTGATGATCGTGCGGCCCTCATAGGAATCATAGGTCCAGGCCGACCGCTTGCCCGCATGGGTCGCCGCCACCGAGACGTCGAAGGAGTGCGGCTCGGCGACCACCGTCGGACTGGTCAGATAATCGTCGGCGGCGGTGAACACGAAGCGGTCGACGCTCGGCCCCAGACGGGTCAGGGCGATGGACGCCTGGACCTGGCGCGGATCGACCGGCTCGTCGTTCAGATAGGGATAGAGGCGGTACAGCGGCTCGGGCCCTTCTTCGAAGATGGTCACCTCGAGAGCGAAGTCGCCGTCCCTCAGTAGCCGTCCATTGTGAGGCCCGCGCTCATAGTCCGCAGCGGCCGCAGCCGCCGCTTCGGGGCTCAGCTTCTCGGGCGCGCCTTCGCCGCAACCGGCCACCGCCAGGGCGAACAGGGATGTGGCGATCATGCGCCGCGATGAGGTCAGGCGGATCATCGGGTCGTCTCCGGGGCGAGGATCAGGTCGCCGTGTGCGCCGGTCAGCCGGTCGAGGCGGGCGCGATCGATGTGAAATTGTTTCAGCACCGCCACCCGGCGGGCGCGGGTTTCGAGCAAGGCGGTCTGGGCCGATATGACGTCGTTGTAGGTGAAGCCGCCCCGGTTGAAGCCGTCGCGCACCAACACCACAGCCCGCTCGGCCTGGGGCAGGGTCTCCTCGGCGATCCGTCGTGCCTGGCTGGCGCTTGCGGACAACTGAACCTGGAGGCGGGCGATCTCGCGCTCACGATCGATCCTTGTCGCCGCGAGGTCGCCCTCGGCGGCCAGGCCCTCGGCCCGCGCGCGGTCGATCGCGCCCCGGTTCTGGTCATAGCGACCGAGCGGGATTGAGCCGCCGACCACGAGCCCAAGATTCTGGCCCTCCCAGAAATGTCGCACGCCGACGCTGACGGTCGCATCCTGGGTCCGGCGGGCTTGTTCGACCGCGACCCTTGCCACGGCAATGTCGCGCTGGGCCAGGAAGATGTCGAGGTCGGCCTGGGCCACGCCGTCCGCCAGGATCCGCGCCGCGTTCGTGTCCTCGAACGCCGCGTCGCCGAGATTGAAGTCGGCCATTCCGTCCCAGAACTTCGCCAGGGAGATTTTCGCGACCCGCGCCGCGATCTCGGCCTGGTCGAAATCGATCTGGGCCTGCGCCAGCTCGGCCTCGGCCCGGGCCCCGGCAAACAGGGGGTCTCGGGCTGCGGTCACACGACGTTGAACCTCGGTCTGGAACCGTTCGGCAAGGTCCAGCCGCTCACGGGCGATCCTCACGTCAGCCTCGGCGGCCAAGGCCTCGGCCCAGGTCTTCTGCACCTGCTCGAGACGGTCCAGCCGGCGCACCCTTGCCGTCGCAGCGACCAGGGCACCTTCCGCCCTGGCCAGAGAGACACGGGCCGGGCGGTCGCCACCGCGCTCGATGCGCTGCTCATAGGTCAGCGTGGTCTCGGTCCTGCCGAGGATATCCCCACCGCCGAGCGTCGGCAGGTTTTCGACCATCAGGCCGAGAGTGGGATTTGGCCGCACATCGGCCTGGCGCACCGATGCTTCGGCGGCCTGCGCACGCGCATTGGCCGCTGCCAGCGCTGGGTCTGTTCCCGAAGCGCGGGACAGGGCGTCGCGCAGCGACAGGGTCTGCACGGATGTCCGGGCCTCCGCGTCCTGGGCGAGGGCGCGGGTCGGCGGCAGGGCTGCCGCCAGGGCGAGCGCGAGGATCGACACGGTCGTCCAACGCGCCCACGATCCGGCCATGCCGGATGTAGGGATCTGCAAGGGGTCTCTCCAGAAACGGAATGGCGCGCGCGGCCGATCGACCGCGTCGGATCAAAGGATCGCGCGGGTCCGTTTCGGGGGGTATTCGGGCCCATCAAGCCCGACGTCTTCCAAGGGCCGGCTTTGCCCGAGGCTATGCTTCGCCACGCTGAGCAGGGCCGGCTGTGCCGCCGCGTTCAGGTTCGGCGAGCCCGCCGGTTTTTCGACGCCGCTATGGTGGTGACCGTTCGGCTGCCCGTCCTGGTCCTGATCCGGCGCTTTCGGCGCGGTTTCGGTCGGCGCGACATGGGTGTGGGCATGACCGTGATCGTCACCCGCCACCATGGAGACCGGAGGCCAGCCGGACGAATGCCCGACCTCGTGCTGGGCCTGAGCGTACGCATGCAGGCTCAAGGCCGCCATAAGGGCGACGCAAAGGGACACGCAGATTGTCCGAATCGATGGCGGCATGGAACTCCTCCGGTTCGACTATCCCGCTTCAACCCCAACTTCAAGAAGGAAGCCATCCTCGGAACCGCACTGCCACATCCTCACGATCGTCTCGGGTTCGGGCAGGTCGACGGCGGGGAACGGAGATTTGCTAGACTTCAGCAGATGGGAGCTTTCGACATGACCCTTCGCCCTGCCGTGCGCCTGGAGAACAGGCCGTGTACGCCGCGTTCAGGCCGGGCTGATCGGCCACTTCCGCTTTGCTTTGGCTGCCGGCTGCTCCGCCGGATGTTCTGTCCGGTCTAGGGCCGGTGGGATGCCCCGCGGGACTCAAGCCGACGCGAGGTCGCGGTCTGGAGCTGCCACATGATCGCTTCGATCTCGCCTTCCGCCTTCTGGTTGACGGCGAAATCCTCCTCGGCCAGCAGGTCGGCATGGCGACCCTGAAGGGGCTTACCGACCATGATCACGGGCATCAGCAGAATCTGGATCAGGTTGGAAATGAACAGCCACAGCACGAACTCCATCGGCGGATCGGATCTCAGATCCACCGGCGCGAGCGCGTTCCATCCCAGCCAGAGCGCCGATCACCCCGCAATGACCAGAAAGAAGCCCATCGTGCCGACCCGTGTCGTGATGGCGATCGCGAACCGGTCAAGCGTTGAAAGCCTGGCCCGGCTGGCAAGATTGACGTCCCGCACCGGATGACTGCGCCTGGCCGCCGGAAGGTCGCGCAGACCGGACGTTTACTTGTCCTGCATGACTGTTGGGCCTTCCCGTCCGTGCACGCCTCCGAGACCTTAGGCGGACCGGAGAGCGATCCGAAGACCCAGGCCCCAACTTTAATGTCTCCGTGAGGATCAGCGAAGGTTCGCTCGGCTAGGTCGACCTGATGCCGACCCCCGGCTCAACAACCGTCGTCGTCCGACCGAGCCTGATCGGCCGTCACGGCCGGCAAGGCGGTGCCCGCCCGAAACCCGTCCTGATCGTGCGATGCCTGCGGCGACCGCATGCCGGCACGGTCCCAGAAAGGTGCGTCACATGTTCGACCTGATCGTCGAGATCATCGCCGTCAGCGGTCTTCTGGGCGTGGCCGCCCTGATGTTTGCGGAGAACGTTTTTCCGCCGATTCCGTCCGAGGTCATAATGCCGCTGGCGGGCTTTGCCGCGGCACGGGGCGAATTCAGTTTGTGGGCGCTGGTCCTGGCCGGAACGTTCGGCGCCGTCGCCGGAGCCTGGGTGTGGTATGAAGCGGGTCGCCGCCTCGGCATGGACCGGGTCCGGCGATGGTCGAGCGCTCATGGGCGATGGTTGACGGTCTCGCCGGCGGACGTCGATCGTGCCGCCGCGGTCTTTCGCCGACATGGCGCACCGGCCGTCCTTCTGGGCAGGCTCGTCCCGACCGTCCGCACGCTGATCTCCGTGCCTGCGGGCGTGACCGAGATGCCGATCAGACGTTTTCTCGCCTGGTCCACGGTCGGCACCGCCGCATTAACCTTCGCCCTGGCCTACGCCGGGTTTCGGCTCGAGGCCCACTATGATCGCGTGGAAGCCTGGCTCGACCCCGTGACGACGGGCGTTCTCGCGATCGCAGCCATATCCCATCTGTACCGGCTGATCACCTACCGGGGTGAGGGCCGAAAGCCAGCCGTTGAACGGCGGCACGATCCCTGAAATGACCGTCAACAGACGCGACCTTGCGGCCGGTCGCCCCCCGGCCGTCCACGCGCAGCCGGAGCCGGCCGCCGGATTTTCGTCCCGCCCCGGCCTTGCCCGAGAAGGTTTGTGCGGGAACCCCGCTCCGTTGCACGCCTCGGGTACATTTGTAATGTCGTCGCGAGGCTTGGCGAAGGTTGCGGGGCCCATGCTCCGTCCACCCCCGATCCTGGGTGGATGGAGAAGTCGGATGACACGTAAGAGACTTGTGTTCGGTCTGTCGGCCGCAGCCCTGGTGACCCTCGCAGCACTTGGCGGTGTCGCCTATGCCAGCAGCACCGCCTCTCCCGAGCAGGAGGACGAACGGGGCGAGATCGCGGCCATCAATGGCGCACGGGTGTCCCTGGCCCAGGCCGTCGGCATCGCCGAACGTCAAGGCGGCGGCAAGGCGATGGAAGCCTCGTTCGACGACGAGACCGGCGGTCGCTGGGAAGTGGAAATCGCGGCCGGTCAGACGGTCCGAACCTTTGCCGTCGACATGACCACCGGTACGGCATCGGCCATGACGGCCGAAGCCGATGAAGGCGCCGAAGAGAACGACTAGAAGGAACGTCGCCCCCACCAGGGGGCGACGCATTCCCGGGGGATGAGACCATGAAGCTGCTGCTGCTGGAGGACGATGCGGAGACCGCCGAATTCGCGCGCCGCGGCCTCCTGGAGGCGGGCCACACCGTCGATGTCGTCGCGCAGGCCGACGACGGCCTGCATCTGATCCTGGAAGGGGCCCATGACGTCCTGATCATCGACCGCATGATCCCGGGTGGCGACGGACTGTCTGTCGTGCGCGAGGCCCGCAAGGCCGGTATCGCCACGCCCGTCATCTTCCTGACGGCCGTCGGGGGTGTGCGCGACCGCGTCGAAGGCCTGGAATCCGGCGGCGACGACTATCTCGTCAAACCCTATGCCTTCAGCGAACTCCTGGCGCGGGTCCAGGCCCTGGGACGCCGCGCGCCCGCGCTGGATATGCGGACCCGGCTGGAAGTCGGCGATCTCAGTCTGGATCTGGCGAGCCGGACGGCGCGGCGCGGCGACGCTCGCCTCGACCTGACGCCCCAGGAGTTCAAGCTGCTGGAATATCTGGTGCGTCACAGCGGCAATATCGTCACCCGCGCCATGCTGCTCGACAAGATCTGGGGCTTCAATTTCGATCCGCGGACCAATCTGGTCGATGCCCACATGAGCCGCCTGCGGGCCAAGGTCGACCGGCCCTTCGGCACCGATCTGATCCACACCGTCCGGGGCACGGGATATTCGGTCCATGACCAGGCGTAGGGTCTTCGGCACAGCGGCCCTGCGTCTGGCGGCCGCCTTCGCGGTCGTCTTCGCGGTCGGGGGGACCCTGATGTTCGCCATCTTCCAGTGGGGCATCACCGACTACACCCAGAGATCGATCGACGACGATCTGCGGGTCGAGACCGAGATCCTGCTGGCTGACAGGGGCTCCGAAACGCCCGAGGCCCTGGCGCGTCGGATCCAGTCGCGGACGCGGATCGTGGGCCTTCTGGCCTATGGGCTGTTCGATGCATCGGGCCAACGCATCGCCGGGACGCTGCCTGCCGAGACCGCGCAGACGCCCGGCCTGGGGCGTATCGATCTGCCCGAACCCCCCGACAACGGCGTCGTCCAGTCCGAGACGGTGGAAGTGCGGACCCTGACGACCGCTGTGGGCGCCACCACGCTCGTGGTCGGCAAATCGACCTATGCCGTGCATGAACTTCAGGAGTGGCTGAGCGAGATCGCCGTCGCGGCCGCGCTGGCCACCGCCCTGCTGGCCGTCGCCGGAGGCTTCACGGCCGGTACGATCCTGGCGCGTCGCCTCGACCGGGTGAACGCGGCCACCACGCGGATCATGAACGGACATCTGAACGATCGCCTGCCGCCGATCGGTCTGGGATCCGAGTTCGAGACGCTCAGAGACAACCTCAATCAGATGCTCGATCGTCTGGAAGCCGCCATGGCCGCGATGCGCCATGTCTCCAGCGACGTCGCCCACGACCTGCGCACCCCTCTGAACCGCCTCCGCCAGCGGCTCGAAGACGCGCGGCGGCGCCAGGATACGGTCGACGATCTGAAGGCCACCTTGGAGGCGGCGACCGTGGATCTGGACGGCGCGCTGGACATCTTCGCCGCCCTGCTCCGGATCGCCCAGATCGAGGGGGGGACTGATCGCGCCCATTTCCGGACCGTCCGCGCCTCGGACGTGATCCGGCGGGTCTATGAGGCCTATCAGCCGGTCGCCGACGAGGCGGGGCACACGCTCACCCTCCTGGCGGACAGCGACTCCTTCATAGAGGCCGACGAGGACCTGCTGGTGCAGATGCTTTCCAACCTCGTGGAGAATGCGATCGTCCATGCGCCGGGTCCGGTCCGCATCATCGTCGAAGCCCACGACGAGGGCGAGCGGACCACCCTGGCCGTACGCGACAACGGCGCGGGGATTCCTGCGTCGGACCTGTCCCAAGTCACGCGTCGCTTCTACCGCCTGGACCAGAGCCGTCACACCCCGGGGTCTGGCCTGGGTCTGGCCCTGGTTTCGGCGATCGCCGGTCTGCATCGGACGGAGCTCGTGTTAGGCTCCGACGGGCCGGGGTTGAGTGCACGCGTGTCCCTGCAGACCGCCATGCCATCCGAACCCGCGCCTGCCTAGTCCAGCCCCGGCGGTCCCTTGCCGGTGTCCTCTATCCCTGCGTCCCCTCAATCGACGGAGAAACCCGATGACCGTGTCCCTGGCCCGCGCCGCCGCCGTCCTCGTGCTGGCATCCTCGATTGCCGGCTGCAAGCCACCGGCTCCCGACGCCGCGCCGGACGCGGCCGCTGCGGTCGCGGGCCGCGGCGGCTCCGCCCAGAGCGACCGGAACACCCGGCTTCTGGATGCCGCCGGCGGGTTCGAGACCCTGACGGAGACGGCGCTGACACAGCCGTTCACGGCCCTGACGGCGACGCGGCAAGCCGCCGTGGACAGGGCGGCGACCGTGCGATCCCTGCTGACCGCCGAACAGACCACCCGTCTCGATGCCCTGGCCGACGCGCTGGATGCCGCCCTGGCTGGCCAGGACCGCACCGCGACCGCCATCGCGGCCGTCGAGACCTATCGCGTCCTGGTGAGCGCCCAGGACGGAACCGCCAAGGTTCCGGTGGATGTCAGCCTGCTGGACTATGCGGGCTTCAAATACGACACCATCGTCCAGGCCCAACCGATCGACTGGACCGGAATGGCGACCGATGTCGGCTATGCGCGCGAGGTCTGGACGCGCCTGTCGCCCGATGTGTCCTCCCAGGCGCTCGTCGGGGCTTTCGAGAGCAGCCTGGCGGGCATGGAGACGGCGGTGCGCGAGCGGAACCCTGTGGCCGCCCGGGTCGCGGTCTCGACCGAGCTCGCCCTCGTCGATGCTCTCGAAGAACATTTCTCGGCCCGCCCATGATCACCGCATCCCCAAGACCGCCATGCGAGGCCCGATGACCGGCGCGTCGCTCCCATCGGACCGGACGCGGGCTCCGGTCGTCCTGGTCGGCGCCCTCGCGACCGCCCTTCTGTCGGGATGCGCGACCTATCAGTCCGCGCCGCTGCCGGACGCGCCGCGCGCCGATCCCTCGGCCACCGACCTCGCCGCGGCTGCGGCGGAACTGGATCATCCCCGTCTGCCGGCGCTGGACATCGATCTCGCGGAGCCGCTCTCGCCCGACCAGCTGGGGGTCATCGCGGTGATCGCCAGTCCCGAGCTGCGGGCCCAGCGCGCCCGGCTGGGCGTCGCGGAGGCCCAGGTGTTCGACGCGGGTCTGCTTCCCGATCCGCAGTTTTCCTTCAGCCTGGACCGTCCCGTTTCCGGCATGGGTCTGGTCGATGCCCTTGCGGCCGGGCTCGGCATGGACACGTCGAGTTTTCTGGCCCGGCCGCTGCGTCAACGCGGGGCAGGGGCCGGGCGCGAGCAGATCCGCCTCGAGATCGCCTGGCAGGAATGGCAGGCCGCAGGTCAGGCCCGTCTGCTCGCCGCGCGCATCCTGGGCCTTGAGCAGGGCGCCGACCTCGCTCGCGCCGCCGCCACCGCCGCCGATGACGCCCTGGATCGCACGCTCCGCGCCGTCGCGCGCGGTGATCTGTCGGCCAACGACCTGGAAGCCCGCCGCATTTCCGCCGCCGACGCCGGCGATCGGGCCCGGGTCGCCGAGCGCGATCTGCAGGCCGCGCGGCTGGACCTCAACGCCGCCCTGGGTCTGTCGCCCGAGACGCGGATCCGCCTGGCCTCTCCGCCGTCCCTGCCTCGCGCCGTGCCGGAGGCGACGCCCCTGGTCCTTTCAGCCTATAGCCGTCGTCTCGACCTGGCCGCCCTGCGACGGGGCTATGAGGGGCAGGACGCGGACCTCCGCCTGGCCTTGCTGCAGCAGTACCCTCGCCTCAATCTGTCGCTGAACGCCGCGCGCGACACGGGGGCCGTGCGCACGAACGGGATCGCGGTCGGGTTCGACCTGCCGCTGTGGAACCGGAACCGCGGCGCGATCGGGATCCAGACCGCCACGCGAGCGCAGCTCAGGGCCGAATATGAGGCCCGTCTGTTCGCGACCCGTTCGGAGATCACCAGCCTGGTGGCGGCCTATCGGCTGGGGCTGGACCAGCGCGACGCCCTGGCCGCCCAGGTCGGCCCGCTGCGCCAGACCGTGGAAGCGTTCGAACGCGCCGGGGCGCGCGGCGACATCGCGCGGATCACGGCCGAGACGGCGCGCCAGGCCTTGACCGACAAGGCCATCGCCCTGGTCGCGCTGGATCAGGCACTCGCGGAACAATGGGTCGCGCTGGAACTGGCGTCCGGCGGACTCTTGGGGGAACAACCATGAAACCTTGGATCACCGTGGCGATTTCGGTCGCGCTCGGCGTCGCGGCCTGCTCCCAGCCGGTGAGTCCTCCCGCCGACCCGGTCGCCACCGTGCGCACGGCGCCGGTCTCGACCCGGTCGCTGGACGAGACCGTGACCGCCTATGGTCAGGTCGAGTTCGATCCGGCGGCGGTCAGGACCCTGACCGCCACCTTCGAGGCCCAGGTCGGTCAGATCCACGTCGCCGTCGGTGAGGCGGTCTCGGCCGGTCAGCCGATCGTGAGCCTGATCGCAAGCCCGACCACCGCCCTCGACCTCGATCGGCTTACACGCGACGCCGCGGTGGCGGCGGCGGAACAGGCCCGTCTGCAGCGTCTTCGGACCGACGGCCTGGCCTCCGACGCGGAGGTCGCCACCGCCACCGCCGCGGCGGCCACGGCCCGCCAGGCCAGCGCGAACCTGCGCCGCCTGACCGGTGGCGGCCGTATCACCCTGACCGCTCCCGCGGCCGGCGTGGTGGACAGTCTTCCCGCCAGCCCCGGCGCCCTGGTCGCGGCGGGCGGGCCGGTGGCGGGCCTGGGATCGACGCGGCAGATGAACGCTCGGCTGGGTCTCGAGGTGGAGGATGCCCAGCGCCTCGAACCCGGAGCCCCGATCCGGCTGACCGGCCTGCACGAAAGCGGCTCGCTGGTGGAAACCCGGGTGGCCTCCATCGACCGACGCGTCGATCCGACCACCCGTCTTGCGGCCGCCCTCGTCGCCCTGCCGCCCGGCAGCCCGGTCCTGCCCGGCGAGGCCCTCAAGGGCGAGATCGTCCTGGCGACCCGCGCCGATGCCCTGGTCGTTCCGCGCGCCGCGGTGCTTTACGAAGGCGACCAGCCCCTGGTCTTCGTCATCGACCGGGCCGGCGTCGCGCGGCGGCGGCCGGTGACGATCGGCCTTGATCAGGGCGACGTGATCCAGATCATCGCCGGCGTGACCGTCAACGACCGGGTCGTGGTCGAGGGGGGCGCCGCCCTGTCCGACCGGATGAAGACGCGGGAGGCCGCGGCGGCCCCCGGCGCCACCGCCCCGGCCCAGAGCCCGGCGCCATGACTCGCTGGCTCAACGGCCAGGCGAGGTTCATCCTTCTCGCCTTCGCCCTCATCGCCCTGTCGGGTTCGGCCTCGGCCTTCAACCTGTCGGTCAGCCTGTTTCCGCGGATCGATTTTCCTCGGGTGGTCGTGGCGATCGACGCCGGAGACCGGCCCGTCGATCAGATGGTCAACCAGGTCACCAAGCCGGTCGAGCGTGCGCTTCGCACCGTTCCCGGCGTGGTGGGGGTGCGCTCCACCTCAAGCCGGGGATCGGCCGAGCTCTCGGTCAATTTCGCCTGGGGCGCCGACATGGTCGCCGCGACCCTGCAGGCCGAGTCCGCCGTCAATGCCGTGGTCCCGGACCTGCCGACGGGGACCCGGTTCGAAGTCCGCCGCATGGATCCCACCGTCTTCCCGGTGCTGGGCCTGGCCCTCGTCTCTCCCTCGCGCGATCCGGTCGCCCTGCGCGATTTCGCCCAGCTCCAGCTCGCGCCGCTGCTGTCCTCGGTTCCCGGCGTAGCCAGCGTCAATGTGCTGGGCGGCCAGGAGAAGGAGTATCACGTCCTGGCCGATCCGGCGCGGCTTCAGGCCCTGGGGCTGTCCATCGAGGATCTGTCGCGCACCCTCTCGGCCAACAACGTCGTCGTGGCGACGGGCCGGCTGGAGGATCGATACCGGCTTTATCTGGTCCTGGCCGACAACCGGCTGACCAGCCTCGAAGACATCCGCAAGACCGTGGTCCGCACGGGGACGACCGGGCTCGTCGAACTGGACGATATCGCCGAGGTCGTGACCGCCCAGACGCCGCAGTGGACCCGCGTGACCGCGCAAGGCGCTGACGCGGTGCTGCTCAACATCCGCCAGACGCCCGACGCCAACAGCGTCGCCCTGGTCAAGGAGGTCCGCGCCCGGCTGGCCGGGTTCCAAGCCGAGACACCGCCGGACGTCAAGATCGTCACCTACTACGACCAGTCGCAGCTCGTGACCGCCGCGGCGGGCAGCGTTCGGGACTCCATCCTCCTCGGGGCCGTGCTCGCCGGAATCGTGCTGTTCGTCTTCCTGCGAAGCCTGCGGTTCATGCTGATCGTCGCCCTGCTGCTGCCGGTCACCCTGGCGGCCACGACGATCGTGCTCGGACTGATGGGGATGAGCTTCAACATGATGACCCTGGGCGGCATGGCCGCGGCCGTCGGCCTCGTGGTCGATGACGCAGTCGTCATGCTCGAACATCTCATGCGACGGCTGCAGGAACGCCACCGCGAAGGGGCAGGCGGCGGCGGCGGGGTGCTCGAGGCCGCCTCGGAAATGGTCCGGCCCCTCGTCGGCTCCACTCTGGCGACCGTTCTGGTGTTCGCGCCCCTGGCCTTCCTCGGCGGCGTCACCGGCGGGTTCTTCAAGGCTCTGGCCGTGACCATGTCGGCCGCCCTGGGGCTGTCCTTGCTGTTCGCCCTGTTCGTGGCCCCGCTCCTGGCGGATCGCTGGGTCCGGGCCCGCGATGTCGAACAGGCCGAAAAGAGCGGAGCCGTGCTGGACCGCCTGGGCGGGCGTTACGAGCGGCTGATGCGTGGCCTGCTCAAGGCCCCGGGCCGCCTGGCCCTGATCGTCGGCCTCGTGATGCTCGTCATCGGCGGGTTCGCCTACACCCGCGTCGGGTCCGGATTCATGCCCAAGATGGACGAGGGCGGGTTCATTCTGGACTACTATGCGGCGCCCGGCACCTCCCTGGCCGAGACCGACCGCCTGTTGCGGGAGGTCGAGGCCATTCTGCAGGCCACGCCCGATGTAGAGAGCTACTCGCGCCGAACCGGCCTGCAGTTGGGCGGCGGTTTGTCCGAAGCCAACGAGGGCGACTTCTTCGTCCGGCTCAAGGCGAAGGGTCGCCGTCCGATCGAGGCCGTGACGGCCGACGTCCGGGCGCAGGTCGAGGCGACGGTGCCGGGGCTGACCATCTCGACCGCGCAGCTCATGGAAGACCTGATCGGCGACCTGACCGCCGTGCCCCAGCCGATCGAGGTCAAGCTGCTGGGGGCCGATGAAGCCGCCCTGAAAGCCGCCTCCCCGCAGGTGGTCGAGGCGATCGGCAAGATCCGGGGCGTCATCGAGGTCGACGGCGGCTTGCGCGTGGCCGGCGACGCCATCGTGATTACCGTCGATCGACCGGCGGCCGCGCTCGAGGGTCTCGATCCCGAGGCCGTGACCCGCCAGCTCGACCTGCTGACGGGCGGCGCGGTGATCGGACAGATCCAGGAGGGCGAGAAGCTGGTGGGGGTGCGCGTCTGGACGGCGGGCGACCTTCGCGATCGGGTTCGGACGCTCGAAGCCCTGCCCCTGCGCGCACCGGACGGCCATGCCCTGCCCCTGCGCCGCATCGCCACCGTGTCCATCGCGCCCGGCCAGCCCCAGATCACGCGCGAGAACCTGCAGCCTCTCGTGGCAGTCACCGCCCGCCTCGAGGGCCGCGATCTGGGCTCGGCCATGCGCGAGGTGAGAAGCACCGTCACAGGCCTCGGCCTGCCGTCCAGCGTCCGCGTGGACTACGGCGGCCTCTATGCCGAGCAGCAGAAGTCTTTCCGCGATCTCGCTGTCGTCTTCGCATCGGCCCTGCTCCTGGTCGGGCTGCTCTTTCTGTTCCTGTTCCGGAGCTGGGCCGCGGTCGCCAGTATCCTGGCGACCCTGATCCTGGCCGCTTCAAGCGTCTTCCTCGGCCTCTGGATCACCGGAACCGAGCTGAACATCTCCGCCATGATGGGCCTGACCATGGTCATCGGCATCGTGGCGGAACTGGGTGTCTTCTACCTGGCCGAACTGCCGGGCGGCGAACGTCCGTCCGCCTCGGCCCTGATCACCGCCGGTCGCGCGCGGCTTCGCCCGATCCTGATGTCGGCCCTGATCGCCATCCTCGCCCTGTCCCCCCTGGCGCTCGGGCTCGGTGAAGGGTCGGCGATGCAGAAGCCGCTGGCCATCGCGATCATCACCGGCCTGATCGCGGGGGTTCCGCTGATCCTGATCTTCTGCCCCGCCCTGCTGGCGCGCCTCTCAACCCCAGCCCGGGAGAGACCTCAATGAAGCCGAACCGATCGTCGTCGCGAGGTCCCGGCGACCTGACCCGGCTCGCCGCAGGGTTCGGCAGGGTGACCCTGTGGACCCTGGCCCTCATTGGCTTCGGGGTCGTGGCCTTTGTCGGCTTCACCGTGGCAAACGGCAATTTCCACGCCGTCGCCAGGGACGAGGCCTTCCGGTCGGCCCAGCCCTCGCCGAAGGATCTGGAGCGCTACGCCCGTGAGCGCGGCATCCGCACCGTCATCAACCTCAGGGGCGAGAACCGGTCCGATGCCTGGTATCGGGACGAGGTCGCCACGGCCCGTCGCCTGGGTCTGCGACACATCGATTTCCGCATGTCGGCCCGGCGCGGGATGTCCAATGACGAGGCCTGGCGGCTGATCGCCATCATGCGCGATGCCCCAAAGCCGCTCCTGATTCACTGCGAATCCGGGGCCGATCGCAGTGGACTGGCCTCGGCCCTCTATGTGGCGGGCGTCCAGGGGCTCGGCGAAGTGGCGGCCGAGCGGCAACTGTCTCTCCCCTACGGCCATGTCGCGGCGCCGTTCGGCAAGGGATGGGGCTCGACCGTCACCTGGGAGCGTATGGAGCCGTCGCTCGGCTTCTTCGACAGTTGAGGCGGGACCCGTGGACATGACCCCGCATGGCGCGATGGCGCGCCCTCACTGCCTGCGGCGACCGGCGCCGCCGGACTGACGACCCGCCGCCGTCACCCTAGCCTGTCGCCCCTCGACCTCATGCGTTCGCGCGCCCTGCCTTCGAAAAAGCAATCACCCTCATGATGACTTCGCCCCCTCTACCGTCACCGGATCTTCGGCGCGTCCAGCTGATCCGCAAGGCCGTCCTGCTCGCCTGCATCCTGGCGGTCGTGGCGCTGGCGATGGTCAGCCGCTCCTTCGGCGGCGAGACCGCATTCCATGAGGGGCTCGAAGCCGTCGGCCTGGCGGCGATCGCCGTCTGCATCGTCGGGCGCGCCTGGTGCTCTCTGTATATCGGGGGTCGCAAGAAGACCGAGATCGTCGACAGAGGACCCTATTCGCTCAGCCGCAATCCGCTTTACGTCTTCAGTTTTCTGGGCGCTTTCGGGATCGGCGCGCAGACGGGCATGCTGACCCTCGCCGTGCTGTTCGTGGCGATCGCCATCGCGGTCTTCCACGCGACCGTCGAACGCGAGGAAACCTGGCTGGCCGGCGCATTCGGCGAGGCCTACGCCGTCTATCGGATGCGCACCCCACGGTTCTGGCCCGCCTTCGCGAAGTGGCGCGACGTCGAGACCCTGGAGGTCAAGCCCGCCTTTTTCCTTCGGACGCTCAAGGACGGCCTCGTTTTCCTGCTGGCGGTCCCGCTTTTCGAATCCATCGACAAGCTTCAGCCCATGGGGTGGCTGCCGGTGTGGTTCACTCTGCCCTGAACAAGCGAGCGAGCCGCCTCGTCCAGCGATGCTGATCGGGGTGCTGGACGCGCGATGTTCAGTGAGGTCCCGGGACCTATCGCTCCACGGATGACACGGCCGCCCATCGGCTGCGCGGTGGACGGGTCCGCGCCCGGTCCAGGCCGGACCGGGTTGGGGCCTCGAGCGAGCGGATCCGCCAAGCCACCGGTTCTGCGGGCGGCGACTTCATCGTCTTCACGGGGTCGGCGGCAGCATGAAGCTCGCCTTGTCCGCGACGGGCCGCTCACGGTGACCCGCGATCGCTCTTGGTGTGATAGGCTTTCGGCATGTGGACGCGGCTTCGGATCTGGGCGGGGAAGATCAAGCGGGACGTGCGCATGTTGTGGTTGGCGGCCCGTGATCCGAGGACACCCTGGCAAGCCAAACTGGTTGCCGGAGTCGTTGCGGCCTATGCCCTGTCGCCGATCGACCTCATCCCCGACTTCATTCCCGTCCTGGGCTACCTGGATGACCTGGTTCTCGTCCCGGTCGGCATCTGGCTGGCGGTGAAGCTGATCCCGATCGATCTCGTCGCGGAACTGCGGTCCAGGGCCGAGACAATCGAAAGACCGACAAGCCGGGCCGCAGCCATCGCTGTCGTCGCGATCTGGTTGGCGGTCGTGATCGGTCTCGGCATCGCCGTGACGTCGGGACTGCAGCGTGTTGAGGTGACGTAGATTCGGCCCTGCAGGAGGGGCCGGGCCGCGTCCGGTTCCTGGAAGATCTTCAAGGCGGTGACCCTCATCGTTCGCCGCGCGACGGAGATTCTACCATAATCAGCACGCCGCTCTCGGCGCGGTCCTGCGGTCGGACCCCGGCGAGGTCCGGGAGCGCCGCAGAGCTATGGCGATGTTATGGAAGGCGCGCGGATTGTAGCAACGGGCTCAGCCACGAACTTACCAGCGCGGATCGATCCAGCGCTCCTCAACCCTGAGCTGGTGATTTGGCGGCTCAAGTATTTGGCGAAACGGGTGCCGCAGGTCTGGCGGTGTCGGAGAGCCCAGGCGAGACGGTCCCGCCGCCCCCGGGGACGCGATCAAGGATCGCCGTCTTCACCAGCGTGTCCGCAGCGCGAAACCGTTCCCACGTTCTCAAGCCCTCCGCACCACAGACGCTCGGTCTAGAATTTGATTTGCGTCCTCCCCTTGGCAAGGACGGCGCCATCCGCCTTGTGTGCCGGAATGGCCAAATACGATCCGCTCCGAGATTATCTGCGCAGACAGAAGACCGATGACCTGGAGCTCTCCTTTGTCGAGATGGAGCGCAAGATCGGCTATATGCTGCCCAAGAGCGCGAGCCTGCCGCAGTGGTGGGCCAGGACCACCGATGCGGCCACACCTCCCGTGCAGCAAAAGGCCTGGAGCGACGCGGGCTTCGACGCCGTCCTGATCACCGGCGCCGACCGGGTTCGTTTCAGACGGGTCCGAACGATCGAGGCCGGGCCCTAGCCGCCGAAATCAAACGCCGTCTGGTTCTCGGGTACGTCGGCCTTGCGTTTGCGCCGCCTCGTCTGTTGCGGTGTCTCCGGGTCGGGCGAGGATGCCCTGACCGGCTCCACCGGCGTCTGGCGACGGCGGGACAAAGGTTCGGCCGACTTTGGGTTCAGCCCGGTCGGCGCAGGCCGGCGCGGTTCCGGCAGACGCCGCGGCGTTCGCGCCCGATGCCAGGCCAGGAGTTCGCTCTGCCACCAGCCGACCCGATTGCGAGACACCTGAACGCAGGCCGGGAAGTCTCCCGTCTTCTGCATGCGCCAGACCGTCGTCCGGCTCAGGCCACAGATCACCTTGACCTGCGACCACGGCAGGATCCTGTCTTCCATCGCATCGAACGGCGACGCCTCGCTCATACGCTCCATGACACCGCCTCGTCCGCGCGACGCTCCAGCGCATCGGCCAGCAACCGGGCGTCCCGCGCCGCATCGACCGGATCGCGGACCGCCCAGGCTCGAAGAACATCTTTCAGGGCGAAGCTGACCGCCGGATCGATCAGCAGATCCGCCGTCGTGGGCGCCCACCGGGTCCTGAAGCCGTCCAGACGAACCTCACCCATGACGCCGGCCCCGTGCCGCAGGCGGCGCCGATGCGCGCAGATCGCTCACCTGGTCCAGGGCCCAGGCGCGCAAGACACCGCGCGGATAGTAGGGCCTGTGCCGGACATGGAGGCAGGGCGGCCCGTTGCCGCCGGTGGACCACAGTCGCGCGAGGGTCTCGGGCTTCATGCGGATGCCGAACTGGATCAGGAAGGCGGACGCTTCCTTGCGAGTCAGGAGGTCGTCATCGGTCGCCCCGACAGGCGAAACCACCGGTTCCGTCGCGGGGATCACCGACCGGTCTCCGGCAGCCGGCACTCCCGCGCGCTGCGGGCTCCGCGACCGGCGGACAGTGCGAGGTAGCAGTCCACGACCGCGGCCACATAGGCCTGGGTTTCCGCGATATTCGGTATGCGGCCGAGCCTGGCGACTCGACCCGGGCCTGAATTGTACGCCGCGAATGCCAGCCTGACGTCCCCGAAACGCAGCAACTGGCGCGCCAGATAAGCCGCGCCGCCGTTCAGGTTCTCGATCGGGTCGAAACGGTCTGTGACCGCGAGATCGGTCGCTGTTCCCGGCATCAATTGGGTCAGGCCACCGGCCCCGGCCGGGGACACGGCATCGACCCGATAGGCGGATTCCACAATCACCAGGGCGTGGAGCATCTTGGGGTCGAGCCCATGCCGCTCCGAGGCGGCGGCGATCGCCTCCATGAACGGCTGGGACAGGGGCGCCAGCCGGGGCACGAGGTCGTCTGCGTCGGTCAGGTCCGGCGCGGGCTGGACGACCGGTCTTCCGAACAGGTCCCCGCCGGCGTCGCGCCAGTCGACGGACTGCGCGGACGCCTCACCGGACATCAACGCCAGGGCCAGAGCGGCCAGGAAAGGCCTCACCATGTCAGGGTCTCCCGAAACACCCCCTCCAGGTCTCGCGTCCGGACGGGGCCAAAATAACGACTGTCGAAACTTCCAGGCGTGTCGCCGAGCAGAAAGAGCTCGTTGGCTGCGAGCCGACGGCATCCGGTCCAGCCGGGCAGGACCGCTCCGCGCCGATCACGACCGAGAACCGGGACCACCCGTCCCGGCGTCCGGACGACAGCGCCGTGTCGGCAGACCCGATCCCCGCCGACGGCGGCCACGCGTTTGATCAGCAGAACCTCGCCCGGCATCCCCAGCGCCCCCAGATAGCGTCGCGCCAGGGCGGGTTGTGGCAGGGCGACCATCGCGCCCCTCGCCGGCGCCGCGCCGGGCTGGCGAAGATACAGCCCGCGCGGCACGCTGGGGCTCTCATTGACCAGGGCCACGGCCGGCGTCCGGGCGGCGATCAGGGCGCCCAGGGTGAGGAAGAAGACGCTGACGCCGAGCACGGCCCAGCGGTTTCCATTGTCGAGAGGCGAGGTCATGGGCGGTACGGCTCCAGGATCAGGTCGCGGGTGATCATCACGCGGACCGGGGCGCCGGCGCGCAGACGGATCGACGGCCGGACCTCCAGCTCCCGGTCCACCAGCCGGCCCCCGACCTGGGAGCCCTCGATGGCGGCCGCGTCACCCGCGTCGCCGAGCAGACCGCCCGACCCGTTGCCGTCTCCATCCCGCGCGATCTGACCGAGGGTGGTGATGGCCCCGGCGAACAGGGTTCCGACCAACAGCGGGAACAGCCGCCGGTCGACCTCGCCGCGCACCCCCACGGCGCCTTGCGCATCCACGCCAGGCTCTCCGGTCAGGACCAGGCTCTTGCCATTGGGCAGGATCAGCCGGTCCCAGGTGAGGAAGGCGCGCCGGTCGCCATAGGCGCTTTCACCCTCATGACGGCCGATCAACCGGGTCCCCTGCGGCAGGACGAGATGGCGCCCGCTGACGGTGTCGAAGACATGCTGCGACACCGTCGCCACGACGGGACCGGCGCGCGCGGTATCGACCCCGGTCAGCAGGACCGCCGGGATGATCGCGCCGGCCTTCAGCTCATAGGGCGACAGCGGGGCCGTCAGCGTATGCCCGTTATAGGTCGCGCCGACATCCGAGGTACTCGCGCGCGCAGCTGACGAGGCAGGCCCTGGCACAGGGCTTGCGGGCTGGCCCGTCCCCGCCTGTTGCGCCTCGAAGAACAACCCCGACCGCGCCGCCTGTTCCCTTGGACTCGGTCCGGTAGGTCGGGTCGACGGTGACGTCCCATAGCCGCCTGTGTAGCGGGCCGGGGCGGGCGGCGGCGGCGCAGCGCCGGGTTCGACGGTTTCGGGCTCGGCGCCATGGCGGGGCTCGGGCAGCCGGTCATAGGTCGCGGGCTGGTCGGTCACAGCCTCGAAGGGCCGCACCGGGCCGCGCGCCTGGTCTTCCCGGCCCTCGACGGCGCGCAGCCGGGCGCTGTCGCGCAGTTCCGGCTGGACGACGAAGGCCCAGGCCAGGGACCCGGAGACAAGGATCACGCCGCCGATGACGATCGTCTGGACCACGGACTTGCGCAGCCGGGTGACCGGCGGACGCGGCGCCCGCATCGACAGGCCGGGCGGCGGCATCTTGGCCCCAGCCCCGGGGGCCAAGACCGCCTCGGGCCCCGAGCCCGACTCCCCAGATGGCGGAACACCACCAGGGTCGCCAGAGGGATTGTGGAGCGAGGTCATCGGGCGGCTCCCTGGAGGCGGCGGATGCGGACGACCTGGGGACGGCGGTCCCCGAGCCGGAGTTCGGCGCGATCGAAGACGCGATCGACGATGAACAGACCCCCGGCCTGGCGGTAGTTGACCATCTGGGACTCGCCGTCGGGGGCGATCACAAAGAGGGCCGGCGCCTCATCGATCTGGAGATCGGCGTCGAAGGTGATGAAGGTGCGCCGCCCGTCGTTGAAGACGGAGGCCGGCGTCCATCGCGCCCGGCGGCCCTGGGGCTCGATCCGGTAGCGGGCGTCGATCGGCCCCTCCGGCATCGCCACCGGATCTGCCACGCGGATCTCTGCGGCCGCCGCGACCGGCTCGACAACCGGAGGATCCATCGCCCCCGTGTCCCAGGCGATCGCTGCATTGAAGCCTGAGGCGGCGCCGCTCTTCAGGTCGATGAAATAGACCCTCCGGTTGGTCGTCAGGACGAGGTTGGTCTCCAGCCCGCGTTGCAGGGGTTTCAGCAGAACATGCGTTCGCTGACGCGCACCCTCGCCGGAGGTGGTCTCGCCGATCTGCCAGCGGACGGTGTCGCCCGCCGCCTTGGAGACCAGGGTCTCGCCGGCGCCCAGGGTCAGGGTGGTGACCCGCAACGGCGCCGTCCAGACCTCGAACACCCGGCCGGGCGACCAGGCGAACACCTGGACCCCGCCGACGAAGGCGTCGGATCGCGAGGCGGAGCGCGCATCCAGGTTGGCGGCGACGATCGCGCGGCGCCCGGTCAGCGCGGTGGCGGGCGCCCCGATCGTCGGCTGGGTCTCATAGGGAATGCCGACCGGCTCCGGCGCGGCGGCGGCCGAAGCCTCATCGACGGGGGCCGTCATCGGCGAAGGCCCGGTTTCAACAGCCTCTGCTGGCGCCTCGGCGGTGACGTCAGGCGGGAAAGGCGCCACAGGCGGCGCGGCCGTTTGGCCGAACACGGCGCAGCCGGAAAGGCCGAGGCCCACGCCGGCCAGGATCAGGAAGCGTCGGGGGTCCATGATACGTCCTCGATTTTCAGTCCAAGGGGGTTCTTCATCAGCTCGGCCTCGGTACGAGGCGGCTGAAGACCGGTGGTGATCAGGGCGCGCCAGCGCTCGACCACGGCCTGCTGTCCATTGACGAAGCGGGTCTCGCGCCATTGCAGATCGTAGGTCCGCTCGGTGCGCCGCACGACGTTGAGGACCTCGACGTTGACGGCCTCACGTCCGACCTCGGCGAAGGGGTCGTGGCTTTGGGCCCAGGCGTTGAGGAAGCTCGCCGCCCTGGGGGTCATCAGGTCGTAGGCGCGCAGCCAGTTCTGCCGGATGACGATGGGATCGATGGATTTGGAGCGGACATCGCGCACCCAGCCCGAGAGGGCGTGGCCGATCTGGGCCTCTGTCGGCTCGTAGCGTCCGCCGATCGCCGTGATCCTCTGGGTCTGGCCCCAGTCGGACACCTCGACCACGAAGGGTTTGACCACGGCCCGGTCGGCCTGGGCCCACCAGCCCGCCCCGAGAAAACCGGCAAGCACGAGATTGGCCACGGCGATGCGCCGCCAGTTGCGGGCATGGGCCAGGGACAGACCCATCCGGTCGTCCCAGATCTGGCCGGCGCGCTGATAGGGGGTCGTCTCGGGCGCCGAGGCCAGGGCGCGCTTGGGCCGAAAGAAGGGATGCATGATCAGGACTCCTCGGTTCTCAGATTGGGAGACAGGACGCCGCTGGTTTCGCCGGCAGGCATCAGTCCCCGTCCGGCATTGGCGACGAAGAAGGCTTGCAGGGCCTGGGCGCGTGCCGGTGGTCTCGCCCCGCCGGACCCGGCCGACCCGGCGGCGGCCCGGTGGAAGTCGGCCCGGGCGGTCTGGGCCTCCGCCGCGATCTTGCCCGCCGGCCGATCGGGTGCCGCCGCGCCGCCGACGCCGTCGTTGGCTGGCGCGCTCGTTCCCGACGCCTCGCCGGAGGCCGTTCCGAACGCCTGTCGAGGCTGCCACGCCACTGCGGGCTCGGACAGGCCGCCTGGGGCCGACGATGGGGCGGACATCGCCCCGCCCGATGGCCGACGCGGCCCGGACGGCGAGGGGTTGTCGTTGGAGGGTTTGGGCGGGGACGGGGGCGGCGGAGCCATCGGCGGGGTCGCAGACCGGCCGCTCCCGGCCCCGGCCGCGGCCCGGGCCGGCCCCGCCACCCTGGCCGCGCCGCCGGCAAGGGCCGTGCCGGCCGCCGCGACGCCGGCTCCGGCCAGGGCGGAGACACCGCCGACCGCGATCCCGGCGGTGATCGCGGCGCCGGCGCCCAGGGCCGGTCCACCGGTGACCAGAGCGGAGGCCAGATTGGGGATGAACATGGCGAGCATCGCCAGGAGGATCGAGGCGACGAGGATGCTCAGCGCCTCGTAGATGTCGGGATTGGTCGAAGGCTGAAGCTGGTCGAAGATCGTGCGGGCGCCCGACACGACGATGGCCAGGGCCAGGACCTTGAGACCCGAGGACACGACGTATCCCAGGGGCCGTTCGGCCAGGAAGGCGGACTTGTTCCAGATGCCGAAGGGCAGGAGGATGAAGCCGCCCAGAGTGACGATCTTGAACTCCAGCAGGGCGACGATGATCTGCAGGGCGAGGATGGCGAAGGCCAGCATGATGCCGATCATGGCCAGGCCCAGGATCAGGGCGTCGGCCATGTTGCCGACCACATCGAGCGGATTGTCCACGGGGGCCGGGGTCTCGCCGAGCGCCTTCACGATCTCCCAGCCCTGGGCGAGGATGGCCCCGGGGTTGAGGAAATCGGCGCGGCTCAAGGAGCCACCGCCCGCCGTCAGCCCCAGCTCGATGAAGCCGGCATAGATCGTCTCCGACAGCTGCTGCCAGTCGTTGATCAGCCAGGCGAAGACCCCGATCAGCAGCACCTTTCCGAAGCCGGCGGCCAGAACCTCCCGGTTGGACGACAGGGCCCACTGGATGCCGGTCAGGGCGACGACCAGGACGATCAGGAGCCCGAAGACGCCGTTGATCGTGCCCTGCAGGGCGTCGAAACCGGCCGAGACGGTGTCCGAGAACACCACCATCAGCTCATTGGGGGTTTCCACTCCAACGGACATCGTCCCGCTCCCTAGTCCCGCGCGTGCGACAGAGGATCGAAGGCCGGAGCAGACGGCGGTCCGGCCGAACCCGCCCAACGGCGGCGGCGGGCCTCGTCGCCCGAGGCCTGGGTCGCGGCGTCCCGGGCCGTGGCCTCGGCCAGAAGCCGGGACTGGGCGAGCATGATGGTGCGCAGGGCGGCCAGGTCTTCGGCCAGGACGGCCAGCATCTGGTTGGAAGACTGGATCGCGGCCGTCTGGCCCGCAGCGGTTTCGCTGGCCGACAGGGCGCCGGTCAGTCGCTGGTTGCGGCCCTGGCCCAGACGTTCGAGTTCGGCCGCCGTGCGGGCGACGTCCTCGGCCGTGCGCCTTGCGTTGGCGGTCCGGGCTTGGCCCTGCTCCAGGAGCCGCAGCATGTCGGACCCCGACAGGTCATCGGGATAGAGGGTCTGGAACTGCTGCTCCAGGCCGCTGACCGAGCTGGCGAACCCGCGCGCCGTGCGGGCCAGTTCGGCCATGTCGCGCAACGACTGACTGTTGCCGGTCAGATGGCTGTAGGGCGAAGCCGCGAGGCTTCTGGCCTCATTGGCCAGGCTCTCCAGCTGGCGAGCGGCCTGCAGGGCGTTTTCGATATGGTTGCGCGGGTCGAAGACGACCTGCTGCGCCGGAGCCGGGGCGGCCGCCAGCAGGCTGGCCAAAGCCAACCCGGTAGCCAGGATCTGAAAGGGCCTATTCGGCCGCGAGCGGTCGGGCGAAGGCGTCGAAAACGGCATCAACATTGTGCACTCCCTTGGCTGTGAGAAATTCCCGAGCGAATCCGGCCTCTCCAGAGGCGGAGAGGATGTCGTCGATGAGGGTCTGGTCTTCCGGCGCGCTGGCCCCGCACAGGGCGAGGGCCACGCCGGTCAGGCGGAGGTCGAACAGGCGGCGGCCCCGGGGCTGACGCCAGTAGTAGGCCCGCTTGGGCGTGGCGAAGGCGATCAGCTCCAGCTGCCGCCGGTTCAGACCGAACCCCTGATAGAGGCGGGCCGAGGACGGCTCGAGCGCGCGGGGGTTGGGCAGGAAGACCTGGGTGGGGCAGCTCTCGATCAGACTGGTCGCGATCGGAGAGGCGGCCACGTCGTCCAGGCTCTGGGTCGCGAACACGACCGCCACCCGCTTCTTCCTCAGGGTCTTGAGCCACTCCCGGATCTTGGCGGCAAAGGCGGTCTCGCCCAGAAAGAGCCAGGCCTCGTCGAGCACCAGCAGGGTGGGCCGACCATCAAAGCTGCGTTCGAGATGATGGAAGAGGGCCGACAGCACCGGGGCCACGGCCGACGGGGTCGCCATGAGGCTTTCCAGTTCGAAGGTGTCGAACCGGCTGGGAACGAGCACCTCGCCCTCGCCGTCGAGCAGGGCGCCGTGCGGACCTTTGAGCGTCAAGGGCTCCAGGGCTGCGGCGACAGCCTTGTCCTGCACCAGGGCGCAGAAGACCGTCAGGGTGCGCTGCGACACGGGGGCGTCGGCCAGGGCGGCGAGCGCCGCCCAGATCTCCTCCCGGATCCGGGGCACGGGCTCAAGCCCCGCGAGCCGGACCGTCTCGGCAATCCATTCCGACGCCCAGGCACGTTCGATCTCCTGGTCGATGCGCGCCAAAGGCTGGAGCGAGAAGCGGGCCCCGGGTTCCAGCGCGCGCCAGCAGCCGCCGGCCGCCAGGGTCGCGGCCCGAGCCGAGCGGCCCTTGTCGAAGAAGACCACCCGGGCGTTGGGGTAGCGGAACCACTGCAGGGCCAGGAAGGACAGCAGCGCGCTCTTGCCCGAGCCGGTCGGCCCCACGACCATGGCATGGCCGACGTCACCGACATGGAGCACGAGCCGGAACGGGGTCGATCCGGTCGTGCGGGCGGTCGCCAGCGGCGGTCCGCCCAGATTCGCGTCCTCCGCCGGCCCGGCCCAGACCGCCGAGACCGGCAGCAGATCGGCCAGGTTCAGCGTGGAGACGAGCGGGCGGCGGACGTCGGCATAGGGTTCGCCCGGCAGGGAGCCGAGCCAGGCTTCCACGGCGTTCAGATCCTCGATCCGGGCCAGCAGGCCCTGAGCGTTGAGCGCCGCCTCGATCGCCCGAGCCTTGGCGGCGGCGCCGGCGTCGGTGGCGTCCAGCACGGAAACCGTCAGGGTCAGGTAACCGAAGGCGCAGGCCTCGGCCCCCAGGGCGGCCAAAGCGCCGTCGCATTCCTCGGTCTTGGAGGCGGCGTCGGTGTCCAGAAGCGGCACCTCCTCCTTGGTGATGGCCTCGCGCAGCAGGACGCCGACGCCCTTGCGTTTGGCGAACCAGCGCTTCCTCAGCTTGACGATCTCCCGTTCGGCCTCCGGTTTGTCGAGACCGATCCAGCGGGCCGTCCAGCGATAGGCGAAGGGAAGGGCGCCCAAGGCGTCCAGCAACCCCGGACGGGTCACGGACGGCAGGCCCCTTACGGAGACCATCTTGAGCCAGCGATCTCCGAGCCGCGGGGCGATGCCGCCCGCCAGGTCGGCGTCCGCCAGCCAGGCGTCCAGATACATCGGCGAGTCCGGGGCCGCGACCGGGAAGGTCCTCGGCGAGACACAGTCGTGCAACCAGGTCAGCAGCGCCGTGTCGTCCAGCGGATCGATCTCGGGCAGGGCGTCGGACAGCAGGTCGAGCGTGGTCGCCGCCTCCCGGGTGAAGACCGCCAGGGCTTGGCGCCAGTCCGCGCCGCCCTTGGCCAGGCCGTCGAACAGCCAACGCTCCATGCGTCGCGTGTCGTCGGCCGGCGCCAGCCAGGTCAGGGCCAGACGAAAATCCGTCTCGAAGGCGGGGTCGGCCGCTTCGAACCGGCTCCGGCGCTCCTCGTCGAGAAGCCAGGCGACGTCCAGGTCGAACGCGCTCTCGGGATAGGGGGCGGCCTCGCGCCGACGCGCCTCCATATGCAGGCACCACCCGGTCCCAAGCCGCTTGAGCGCATTGTTGAGCCGGGCCCTGACCGCCATCAGCTCGTCTTCGGTCGAGGATTCCAGATCCGGTCCCCTGAACCGGAAGCCGGTCGTGAAGGAGCCGTCCTTGTTCAGGACCACCCCGGGGGCCACGAGGGCAGCCCAGGGAAGGTGGTCGGCCAGGGCGGCGGGACGTCTGCGATGTTCTTCGAGGAAGCGCATCGGGCCCTCACGCGTCCAGATGGCCGGGCAGGGCAAGGTGTCGCCGCAGCACATCGAAGAACCGGCGGTCGGCTTTCGCCGCCCACAGGCCGATGGCGTGGGCGACGGCCCACCACAGAAGGCCGAGCCACCAGATCCGGAGCGCCAGGCCGAGCACCACCGCGATCGTCCCCATGGCGATGGCGTAATCCCGGGGCATCCCGGCCATCAGGACCGGCTCGGTCAGGGCCTGGGCGACCGGCAGGTCCCAGCCTTCCGGCTGACCGTCTCGGAGGGAGCCGGCCATCATCCGATCTCCACCCCACCGGCAAAGCCGAAGAAGTCGAGGAAGAAGGTCGAGGCGGCGAAGGCGATGCAGAGGCCGAACATGATGCCCAGGCCGCGCCGCATCGAAGATCCATTCTCGCTCATGGCGATCCCGGCGCCGAAGATGACGACCGCGACGACGGCCGCGGCCTGGACCACCGGCCCCGTGATGGACTGGACCACCTGCTGGAGCGGCCCCTCCCAGGGCATCCCCGACCCTCCGGCCAGGGCCGGTCCGGCCGCCATCAGGCCGCACGTCAACATTGCGCCGAACAGGCGGCACCCAAGTCTTCCACGCATATCTTGCTTCCTGTGTTCAGCGCGTCTCAGCGCGATGCATCACATTGCAAGCAAATATATCCACAGGCTGTCAACTCTGTGGATGAAGTATTTTATGCGACTTGCCGACGACTATATTTCGACTTGCAACAACTTAAAAAACGACTTGTGAAGACTTGCCGTGCGAGCGTTCCCACGACTTCGATGAGGACTTGCGGCGACTTGCGTTCCGAGCCCGACAACACGCACTCTGGACGAAAGCCGCCGCAATCTCGGGCGGAATTTCGGCCTCAGTCCAGGACTGTGATCGGGTCGCCCTGGTCACGCGAACGGCTCTGCGTCGGCGTACGGCCTGCATCTCCTGACGACGGCGCGACCGATGTGGACAACCCGATCAACCCTCTGGCTAATCGTGTTGGGGGCCGACCGGGAGATGAACTGGGACGACCGGATCCGCGAAATAAAGATTCCAACCGAGATATCCGGACCCGAAATCGCCAGGAGCGCCGAGGCGACTTATGAGGCTGAGATGCGTGATCAGGGGACACAGACACCCGCCCCAAAAGTGAACGTTCGCTCTGCGTTGCTAGATCCGCCGATCCTCGGCAACACTACTCAGCTCGCCAGTGCTCTGGAGCTTCACGGCTCGATGTGAGCAAGACCAGGACGTCACGCCCGGATTAGGTCTTCGGTGCTCGACTTCGGCCGCGAGACGCGGCGGCTTTCACGGGCGGTCTTAGGTCGATGGTCCATGCTCGGGCCTGTTCGACCGCGACATGTCCCTCCAGAGCGGACAGCAGTTCTTCCTGCCGCGGCAGGCCCATCACCAGCCTATAAATTCCGAGCCGCGACTGAAGCCGTCGCCAAACATCCGCTTCACGGCTGAACTCCAGATAGGGGACGATCCGCTGCACCCGGCGGGGTGACGGTCCGTGTTCGAACAGCCAGGCCGGCGCCAGCTCGTTGGTCGGGTCGAGCGCCGCGGCCTGTTCAAACATTTCGCACCAAGGATCCGCAGCCGGGCCGTGACCCGCCCGCGCGAGGCCCTCAAGGCCGACGGCCGCGGCCACATTGAGGCGGACCGCCTGTCCCTTGTAGCGGTGCACCCGGCCTTCACGCTGCTCAAGCTCAACCGGCGATCTCGGCAGATTCCAATGGACGACCGCATGGCACCAGGGATGGAAGTCCAGGCCTTCCTGACCCAGGGTGGTGGACGCCAGAACAAAGGGCCGGAATGGCGAGTTGAAGGCGGCACGCACGACATCCAGTCGACTAACTCCGCCGCCGTCGGGCTCCTTGATTTCGGCGAACCGCAGCGCATGCCGGCACCGCAAAGGCACCGTCTCGACATCCGAACCTCGGCCTCGCCGCCGTTCCAGGCCAGAGACCTCGACCACGGCACGCCGCAAGGTGAGTGCGTCATGGATGCTGCGGGACGCTTTTTCGATCCGTTCGTCCGGCTTGCTGTCAAACAGCGAGAGCGCCTCCCCGACCAGATGCAGCTGCTCATCGAACACGGCCTGAAGATTGCCGTCCACGCAGTAGGCGAGCGCCTGACGCCAGTAGGCTTTTTCTCTGGGGTGGCATGACTGAACCGCCAGGGTCGCGTCCGGCTGATTGAAGAGCGACTGCATGCCCCGCGCCACGTGGAAAGCTCCACGTCGCACCGCTTCCGGCGACGCCTCAGGTGACACGGTCCTTGTCAGGGCGCGCAGGGCGCAGACCGCGGGCCCCGCCAGCGCCAACGCCGCCAGAGCCTGATCAAGCTTTTTCGGCCGTGGTCCGAGCTGAGCGGGGTTTGCCAGGACCGAACGCATGGCCGGCGCCAGATCCACTTCGGCGCCCTTCTCAAGGGCTAGCGCCAGGGGGTCTCGCAGTCTGAGCCAGGAGGACGCAGCCGCCTGGTCCAGCAGCAGGGGCGCTGCCCAATACCAGCGCTCGTCAGGACGGCCCTTGTCTGGCCCTGCCGGCAACGCCGACAGCCCGCGCCTTATCGCCGCGCTCACTTTTTTGACGGCCTCTCTGGCCAGGACCGGACCTCCTGACTGCACCGCCATGGCCAGCGGGTCGCCAAGTTCGGCCAGCACGCCACTCGGGATCAGGAACGCCAGCGCGGCCTGAGGGTGGTCAGCGCCGGACCCGGCCCGGGTGCCCGAACGGGTCAAACGCAACAGCTCCCCCCGTTTGGCGAAATCCGCATGTGCCCGGCCCCGGTCCTTCGTCGCACCTCGTCGCCCTTTCCGCCCGCCGGCGGGTTGTCGGTCCGCCAGACGTCGCTCCGCCTCATAGGAGGTCATGGCCGAAATGGCATCTGGCGCCAGCTTCCACTCGCTGAAGACCAACCGTTTCAGATCGGGTCCCTGGCCTGTGTAGGCACCGCCGGGCTCCAGATAAGGCATCGACGGCGGAACCCACATTAGGAGTTCAGCGCCGTGAGGCAGGGCGTCGTTGATCAGGTGGCGCAGACGCGCATTGGGCAGATGAATCGCTTTCAGTCGTCTCAGATCGGCCTGCTCCAGCAGCAGATGTCCGCGCGCCAGCCCCGCGAGCGTTCGGCGCGCCTTGCCCTGAGTGGCCATCGCCAGCTTGCGGAACTGATAGTCCCGCATGAAGTCGAGAAAATAGGGCGCTGACTTCCAGTATTCGACCGCGTCCTGCGCCTTGATCAGCCGCGCGATTTTCCGCGCCGCAACACCACCTCGCAGATCCTCGGGCTGAACATGGAGCGGTCGGACCTGCTCTTGAACCATGCTGTCAGATTCGCGAGTCCAGCTCACGCGCTCGGTGCGCGTCATCACCGTGCGAAGGATGGACTGGGCCGCCAGACGCGCCTTGTCGACGCGGTCGCCGTCTGGCTCGGATACCTGCAGGGCGGTCGAAAACTCGCCAAGCGCCTTGGCCAGGCTGTCGGCCTCGCTGTTGCCCGCCATGAACCGGATCAGATCGACGAAGCTGTCATAGGGCCTTTCCTCGGGCCCGGCATTGACCCCTGGCAGGCGATAAGGGGTGGCCGAAAGAAGGAGCACGCGCCTGTTGCCTTCGTCCGTCCGAAACAGCATCGCTGCGAGCTGCTGCGCCAGGGTGGGGTTCCCCGCCGGGTGCCGCAGCAGGTCTGGGAATTTCTGGAACTCATCGACGATGATCAGACTCGTGGACGAGACCGCCCTAACCCCGGCTGCGGCGAGCTTCTCACGCAACCGCCCGATGGCGCCGCTTCGCGCTTTTCTGAAGACCTTGTCTTGGGTGCCCTGACCAGCGCGACGCGCGAGGTCTCGCAGGATCGCGATCAGGGGTTCATCGGCCAGGACAGCGTGCACAAAAGCGTTGACGATCGAGGCGTCGGGCTTCGCCTGTCCGACCGTCGTCTGCTGAGCCTCCCAGGTCCGCTCCCCAGCTCTCTCGCGCAGCAGCAGCGACAGATTGCGGATCCCCAGAGGACGCCTCAGCGCCCAGAAGATGAGCGCCCGCTCGCGCACCGCGCCTGCACCGCTGCCCAGGTTGAAGGAGGTGTCGGGCGTGATGGCGTGGTAGCGGACCCGCGTAGACCCGGCATTGGCGCTGGCGTCCCCCAGCGCCATCAGACTGAGCCGCGTCGCCTTGGCGGCGCCGCCCGCGCCGCCGACGACAAGCTTACTTAGGTTCTGGCTCGCGATCCGTTGGTTGGAGCAGACATAGAGGATGTCGACCCGGCTTCTGGGGAAACGCGCCAGAGTCTGGCGCACGACGTCGCGCGCGACGATGGTCTTGCCCAGTCCCACTTCGTCGGCGACGAGGAACCGATACGCGGGTCGGGTGGGATCCCAGAGCCGGGCGAAGGCGTAGTCGGCCGTCCGCTGCTGGAAAGGTGTCGGCTTCATAGCGCCACGCCTGCGTCACGCGCGAGGGTGGTCCAGAGCGTTCGAAACGCTTCAGGCGCCAGACGCTCGAACTCTTCGGCACCCAGGCTGCGGATCGCGTCGCCGAGCTGGTGCAGACGTTGCGGCTCGTCCGCGGCGCACCGGACCATCATTTCCAGCAGCCCCCCCTGGGCGATACCCGCTCCCCAGGCAGCCAGTCCCTGATCCTCGTCACTGCCAGGGGTCGAATCCAGGCCCTCGGGGTCGTCAAAAAAGGCCCGAATGAAGTCCATGAAGCTGCGCTCATCGGGCAGGATGGTTCTGAGTGCGGCAGTCCGTCTCGCGTCATCCGTGACGCCCTCGACGGGCAGGTTCAGTGTGAAGGCTCCGACGTCTTTGGCTTCGAACACGACATAGCCGGTGATGCTGGCCAGCGGCAGAAGCGTCGGAAACACGACTCTGGCGTCGCGGGCGAGACCGGCGAGACATGGGGCGCCCCGCGATGCGGCGAGGGTGGCGGGCCGGAAAGTGAGGCCCTTGAGCAGGGCCCCCGCGCTCTTCTCAAGCGGACTTTCCGCCACAAGTTCCAGCCGCCAGTCTTCACCCTGGGCTGTGCAGACCAGCTTCATGTTCAGGTCGCAGATCTTGCGGCGCGCCGGCCGGTCATCCGGCGGCGGGGCGTCCACCGGCGCATCCGACGGCGGCAGATAGTCAGCTAGACAGGCGGCCAGAGGCCCGTCGTCGACTAGGGAGGCGAGTCCCCTGGGCAGGGCTTTGGTCGCATCGACTACAGCCATGAACTCGACATTCCTTCCTCGCAAGGCCGCCGAGGTCGCGTTCATAGATCCGACCGCAAGGCCACATCTGCCCTTCACCTCCCACGCGAAGACCTTGGCATGCAGGGCACCGCTTGGAAGGTCGCCGCCCAAGTCTGAAGGGGGCGCGAGGACAGTCTTGCGGGCGAACCTCGTATTCGCCGCCGTCCAGCAACGATCCAAAGCGTCCGGCCGCGACACCAGAAGCGCCGCTTCATTGCTGGCACCCGCGAGCGCTTCCAATGCCCCCTTGTCGAGGAACGGTGAGAAGACGGCCAGCCGATCGCTCTGCGGCGGTGCCCACTGCGCTCCCAGCCCGGTCACATGCAGCTGCAGTCGCGTCAGGCCTTGGGGCAGTGTCCATTGAATCCGGTCCGCCGTGGTGGCGAAATCCGAAAGTAGCGCCTGCTGCACCTCGTTCAGCGGTCGACGGCATCTGCCCGGCAGGGCGGCTAGGAGGGTGCCCAGACCATCCCGCCGAGCTGGACGGTCAGTCAACCGGCCTTCCAGAATGACGCCGACGTCCCACGAGCGATCCGCCGTGAGATTGCGGCTCATTACCGCGAGCCGGTAGCAGATGCGATCGTCCATTCTGAAACGGACCATCCAGACCTTGGGATGGAAGGCCCCGCCTCCGGGCGCGGTAACCGCCTTGACCATGGGCTCGGTCTCGATGATTGCCGAAGTGAGCTGCTCCGCGCCGAGCAAGGCCGCCTCCTGACAGAAGATTAGGCTGCGTTCGCAGGTCCGCCGCAGTAGCGCCAGCTGAGCCGGGGTCACCCGATCCGTCAGCATCCGCCCACCCTGACCGTCCACGACGACGGCGCCCGGAAGCGCCAGGATCGATCGCAGGTCCGCCGAATAGGTGCAGACGATCATGGCGTCGAAGGACCAGCCGGCAGGGGGCCTGACGATGTCGTAGAGAGACAGACGGGACCGAGGCGCGAGCGTCATCCTGCGCTCGCCAGATCGTTGAGGAAGGTTCTGGCGGTCCCCCAGCGATATTCGAGCGGCCTGGCCTCATCGCCCTTCCATCGAGACCTCGCGGCGGCTGAGCGAATGCGCGAAGTTCCCATCCGCGCTTTCAGGGACATCTCCCGGTTCGACACCAGCAACTCAGCCTGCTCATCCGTGATGAGAGCTTCGCCCAGCCGGCAGCGCTCGACCCATTGGTTAATAAAGGCCAGCACAGCCGCATCGATCCTGTGGCGTGTCTGAGCGGCGAGAGGGATGACGAGCGACAGATCGCGGGCGACCCGGTCGACCATTTCCGGATCCAGCTTGCCGACCCAGTCGGCAAAGCCGGCCGCACGAGCGTCATAGGTGGCCATTGCGCCGCCGGGATCCTGGGCCTTCAGCGCCGCGACCCGTCGCTGGTAGAGAAGCGTGGCACCGTGCATGACCAGAGAGAAGGCTTTGGCTAATTCGACCAGCCTGCGCACGTCGGGCTCGAGATGGCCCATCCGAGGATGTTCCCAGAGCTGCAGCTTGAATCCGAGCTGACCACGGTGAACCTGGAACGTCCGCATCAGATTATAACAGTCCACTGGCTCGCGACTGTTGACCGTCGCGGTGGCGAAGCGCGCCTTCAGATAACGCGCTTCTTCGCGCGAGAGTTTGAAGTCGAGCTTCCCGCCTGATGCGAATAGGGCAGGCATCTCGGGCCGGTCGGTGGCGAAGCCGGTGGTCGACGGCGCTGGGTGGCCGTCCGCGGCAGGGGCGTCTTTCGCCGCCTGCCTGTCCAGGACGACCCGACGCGCCCAGGCGCTGATCGAACCCGGCCTGCCGCGCATGCCGAGGGTCCGCAGGCCCGACCAGTAGATTTCGCTGGGCATGCGCTCCAAGTCTTCGCGCTTGTCCACGCCGATCACCCCGGAACCTGCCTTGCCAGCGATCAAGCTGTTGATGACCTCGACCTCTCGCGCTCTCAGCGTCGCGATGATCCGGCTCTCTGAGGCTTCTTGGCTGGCCAGTTCACAGCACCACTGGATGAACAGAAAGTAGCGCGCTCTGCTCTGAATGGTGCTCAGGCCGGGGAAAAAGGCGTCAGCGAAGGTGTCCCGCACGCTACCGAGGCCCAACTCATCTCGGGCGTCCTGGCTACCCCTGCGACCCAGGGCGTTCATGACGGCGGCCTCGTGATCCGGATCGCTGTCTACCCAACCGATAAACGACACCAAGGCCCGCGCTTTCCCACTTCAGTGCCGAATCCCGGCCCTCCCCCAGTCAGCTTATCCGGTATCACCGGTTGTTCGAAGAGGGTTCGTTGTCATCACAATGTGAGCCGTTTCATCCCGGCCTTGTGACTGATGCGACTTGGGAGACCGGTCAGAGAATGGCGAGCTGTCCAGACTCCGTCAGCTTGATCTCGAGACGAGGATGAACGGCCAAGGTGAGCGGGCCTGAGCCGCAACCAGACCTTCTGAAATTCCGCAAGGAGTCAAACCGCGCCTAGGCGAGCGAAGTGATCGCATAGCCGTCGTCGCCTAAAGACTCGACGCCGAGGACGGCCTCGACCTGTCGTCCTGACGCTGTGCGACGGATGTGGACAATGCGATCGACGGCCTGGGCGATGGCCCGGCGCGGCGTGCGCGAGGAAACCTCCGCGATCAGGTCTTCCATGCGACGCAAGACATCGTCTGCGGAATTGGCATGGATAGTGGACAGGCCGCCGGGATGACCGGTGTTCCAGCTCTTGAGTGTCTCCAGGGCTGCCGCCCCGTCGCGCATCTCGCCGACGACGATCCGGTCCGGCCGCATCCGGAGCGCGTCGCGTACCAGGTCGACCACCCCGATCGGGATCGGTTGACGGCGCGTCAGCACCGAAACGGTGTCCCACGCCGAACACTGAAGCTCGGGCGTATCCTCGACCAGGAAGACCCGGTCCTGGGCGAAGGCCGGCTCGGCGAGAACAGCATTGGCGAGGGTGGTCTTTCCCGATCCGGTGCCGCCCGAGATCAGGATGTTGAGCCGATCTGCCGCGGCTCTGCGCAACACGCTGGCCTGCTGTTCGGTCATGGCGCCGTCGCGGACATAGTCTGCGAGACCCCAGATCACCGAGGGCCGTTTTCGGATCGAGAATGCCGGCGAGCTCGTAACCGGCGGCAGGATTCCCTGAAACCGCTCTCCCGTTCCGGGCAGAACTCCCGAAAGCCGGGGATCGTCACGGGTCACGGTCTCGCCGACATAGTCCGCAATCAGCCGGATGACCCGCTCCCGCGACTCGGCGGACAGGGTCGCGCCCGTATCCCGACGCCCTTCGCCGCTGCGGTCGAGGACAAGACGGCCATCGGGGTTGGCGAGGATCTCGACCACCGCCGGCTCGACCAGGGCGGCCAGGATCGTGTCGCCCATCGCATGACGCAGAGCCTCGAGTTTGCGTTCCGCGATGATCGGATGGACGGCCATCAATTGGTCTGGCCAAACGGCCGGTCTTCGTCGGGCAGAGAGCGGTCGGTCCGGCCGGCCACGATGCGGGCTGCCGTGGCGTCGAGAAGGCGTTCGATCCGCCGGTCGACGGCCGCCTGGACCGTGGGGTCCTCATCGACGATCGCGTCGGGGAGCCGCACGAAGAAGGCTCTGGCCACCTCGATCAACAACTCCTGAACGATCTGCATGTCGCGCGCGGTGGATCTCATGTGGTCGCGCAAGGACCGTTCGAGATGCAGCAGGCGATCTTCCGGATCGGCCTGCGGGCTCTTCTGCAGGCCGCGCGCGATGGCCCGGCCCGCCGCCTGACTGAGCGGCAGCTTGCCGCTGCGCGCTTCGCGATTCAGCCCGCTTACGATCTTGGGGTCTGTCAGATAGACCTGCACCCTGCAGCTCGCGGCTTCTCTTCTAGCCATCGCCTAGACCTCGCAAATGATCGAGCGCCGCATCCTGTGCGGCCATCTCCTGCGCCACCCGCCCGTAGATATCGGCCACCCGGGCCGCGACCTTCTTGTCGTCCATCGCTGCGGCCACTTCCTTGAAAAGCGGCAGCGATGCCTCCGGGTCCTCGCCCAGACTGCGGCGACCCGCCCATGGATTCGGAGCCCCGGGCGGCGCGTCCAGCCGCGCGGCCTGATCGGGCGCGACGTCGCGGGCTCGCGTCCGGAACGGTTCGCGGACATCATACTGGAGCTTTGTTGTCCTCAGCGGCAGGGCACCGGCGGCAAAGACCAGCTGGATGTCATCCGGGAGAGCCCGAACCTCGCCCGGTTCCAATAGAGGCCGCTCGACCTGAGCGCGGGAGACCGAGCTTCGGCCGGCCGCCAGCCCTGCCGGCGAACTGCGGCTGGTCCGGGTCTCGAGCACGGACCCCGTCAGCTTCGACACCTTGTCCTGGGTCAGGGGGTCAAGCGCGCTGAAGGCCGTGTAGACATGAAGGTTGTCGAGAATCGTATTGTTGACGCCATAGGTCTCGACGATGTCGTTGAGAGACTGGGCGACGAACATCACCTTGACCCCGTAGCCGCTGAGCAGGCGCAGAGACTTCTCGAAAAAACTCACCCGGCCGAGCAAGGGGAACTCGTCCATGAGCATGAGCAGGTTGTGCCGTTTGGGCCGACCATCGGCGGCTTCGGTCTCCCGGACCGTCAGGGACTGGGCGGCGGCATAGAAGAAGAGACGCACCAGCGGCCGAAGCGCTGCCGCGTCGGCGGGCGCGACCTGGACGTAGAGGGACAGGGGCGCCTCGGCGCACATCAAATCCCCCATGGAGAAATCCGAACGGGACAGGGAGCGCTCGATGTCCTCGCCCGCGAGCCATTTGAGATAGGACCTGGCTGTCCCCTGAACGGAGGTCCGGAAGCGATCGTGCATCGCGGCATAGCCCTTGACCGCCGTGGCGATGAACGGATGGGTCTCCGGCTCACCGTTCGTCCCCGTCCGATGCAGCGCGCGGGTCATGACCTCGGCGGTCGCGTCGAGGTCGGCGAGCATCTCGCGGACCTTGAGCAGGGTCTTGTCGTCATCCTCGGCGGTGTAGAGGACGTGCAGGATGACGGCCTCAAGGATCTCCGACGCCGCCTTGTCCCAGATCGCCTCGTCATCGCGGGCGCCGCCGGGATCCGACAGGATGGAGACCAGTCGCTGAACGTGGGCGAGCTCTCCGGGGCCGGGCAGGATTTCCGCGAGCGGGTTCCAGCAGGCCGAGGCCGGATCGCGGGGGTCAAAATACAGGGCGTGACTGAACCGGGCCCGCCAGCCGCTGCTGAGCCGCCAGAGCTCCCGCTTGGGATCATGCACAAGGACGCTGGCGTTCCATGACAACAGCGTCGGCATGACATGGCCGCGCCCCTTGCCGGACCGGGTCCCGCCCGTGACGAGGCTGGGGCGCAGGTCTGTCGTCGCCAGAACCTTTCCCCCGAGAAGGCCGAGGATACAGCCGCCGACCGCAGTCAGCCCGGCGACCTTGGCGTCCTTGAGCTTGCCCCAGCCTCGGATACGTCGGTGGGGATTGCCGCCTGCCAACGCTCCCAGGCCCAAACCCGCGACGCCGCCGAGGAGGATCAGAGGTGCGGACCGCGACATCGCCGCCTGGGCCTCCTCACCAAACGCGACCCGCCATTGCAAGATGGCCCAAGGCGGGTAGAGCGCGAAATCGTCCCCCATCCACAAGGCCGGTCCCAAGGCATCGGCCCATTGGTAGGTCCAGGCGAACAGCTCTGTCGCGACCTGGGAACCCAGGAGCAGGCCAAGCCCCAATCCTGTCAGCTTCGCCCGCACCTCAAAAGTCCGGAGGCTGGACATCCCGGCCAGCCTCGGCCTCCAGGATCAGCGAAGGCGCAGCGTCCATTCGGCGATGGTGATAGGCGGCCACGGCGTCAGCCAAGCGCGACCCCGACGACCGCCTGAACAGACCTACCAGAGCCGCGGACTCCTGCTCAAAGTCATCGAACACCCGGCGTTCCGCTTCAGCCAGTTGCAACAGTGGGCTGTTCACCCGGTCATAAGCGTCCACCAAGGCCGCATTCCCCGTGGTTCTTACGGCCCTGAGCATGTGGTCGGACAGGCTGCGGGACGTTCTCAGCAGCCCGCCACCGCGCGAGAGGGAGCGTGACGCCAGATCACCACCCGTCAGGCTGGTCGTCAGGCATAGCAGGCGGAAGGCGAACCGCTCGCGCACAAGAGCGGCGTCAAGTCTGGGGGCCAGAAAGCCTCCCAGAGGCGCTCGTTCGATCAGGCCAAATCCGCAGAGCCAGCCGAGGGCCTCGCGAACCGGTGTCGCCGACAGGTTCAGACGGCGCGCCTCTTCGATAATCACCACCGGAGCACCCGGCGTGAAGGCTCCCTGTTCGGCCCGGGCGCGAAGGCTTTCCAGGGCCAGGGTGAAAGGGTCATGCTTGCGGATCAAGGCGAGCTCCGATGGCAAACGCCCATTATGACGCCTGCCCACGCCTCGCCAATGAGTTGCAGCCATCAACGATCCGTCTCGGCCGCAAATCGTCCAGACGTCGGTCCAAACGCGCCGACAAACATGCCGATTTATGGCCTACTTTCGTGTTTCCTTTCACAGCAACACACGTGATCGTTGATCAGAAGCCGGACTGATTCTACGTCGGAGGACGGAAGGGTATGCGCGGATGAGTGGAGGAGAACCCGAGCTTCCAGACGATGGTGCGCTGCTCTCGGCGACCCTTAAATCCTTGCGCCGCTATCGTAGGATGACAAAGGCTGAGACGGCTGCGGCCATGCGGATCGCCATCCGGACCTATGCCCGCTTCGAGGCGGGAGAGACCCGTCTCAACCTCGACTACATCCACCGCTTCGCCGCCGCGACGAAAAGTGACGCCCAGGCGATCCTCATGGCGGTTGCGATCGGATCGCCCAAGCACGCCAGACGGTGCGCAGAAAACCAGATGGGCGCGATCTACACCATTGGGCTGGAACAGTTCGATCAGGTCTTCGGGGACGCCATCCGCAACCTCGACAGCCGCACCATCATCGCCGCTATAGTCCGAATGTTCGAAGAACTGGCGGAGGCGCTGCAGAGCGACGATCCGACTCAGGACTGGCTTGAAAAGGGCTCGGCCAATCTGCGCGCCAAGCGACCCAAGCCGGGACGCTGAGCTCAAATATACTCCAAATATAGCTTTGCAGCTGACCAATGTACGCGCTCACTGGTTGCGCCACATCCGTGGCGATCAACCTGAGGAGACTGAAAATGAAGACCACCAAACTGCGCCTCGTCAGCTTCGGCAGCGCCAAGGCTCTGACCCGGGACACCCTGCCCGGGCCCTTCCTGGAAATGAACGTCATCCAGAGCCGTACGGCCGAGGGCTGAGCGCCTTCGCGGACGGTCGCGTCAGCGGCCGTCCGCATCCGTGCGCCAACCCGAAGCCCGTTCCCCTTTCAAAGGACCTTGATCGCAGGCCCAAGACTTCACGACGAGGACAGACCATGCGCGGCTACACTTTTCACATCGTCACCTTCGGTTCCGCATCCGCGCTGACGCGCGACGGACTCGGCCCCTACCTCGAGATCTCATTGCTCAATATGCGCGTCCCCCACGGTTGAGCGAGGTTAATCGGTGATCGATCCTTCCGCCACGAAGCAATCGTCTCACGCCGCGACCGACGCCGTGTCCGCGGCTGAGGATGTCTATCTGTGCAAAGTCTACGAGGACGTCGTCGTCCTCGATCTGAAAGCGGATCGATATCTCTGCCTTGTGGACGCCGGCGCCTGGCTACATCCGGAGCCCGACGGGCGCCTTGTCATCACGGGTGATGGCTCGACAGAGGACCTGATAGCCGCAGAGATCGCGGCGACGCAGTCTGCACCTCGTCGGCGGCGCGTCTCCAAAGCACCCACGCTTGAGGTTCCCGCCTCGCACGAAACGTCGCCGATCGAGAGGCTTTGGGCGGCTGTGCAAATCATCGACGCAACGCGTGTCTTCCGGCGCAAAACCTTGGGGCAACTCGTCGCCGCAGCGCTCAAACCGCCCATGCTTTCAGGTCGACCGACGACACCCGCCCGAGCGTTCGGGGCCTACAAGGACGCAGTCAGCTGGATCCCCGGTGAGGGAGAGTGCCTGCAGCGGGCTTTCATACTCAAGCGTGTTCTCGCCGGGAGAGGAATCCACGTTGACTGGGTGTTCGGTGTCCGTACATGGCCGTTCGGAGCCCATTGCTGGCTTCAGATCGATGACATGGTCGTGGGCGACACCCTCGCCCGCGTCAGCAACTACACCCCCATCATGGTGGTCTAACGTGGGTGACTATCTTGTCGTCAGCGGCGCCGTCGCCAGCGAACCTTCTCTCGCCCTGAAAGAGGACGCCCGCATCGCTGGGATGACCATCTCGAACCTCGCCTCCAACACCTGGCTAGCGGTCAGTGGACCGCACGCCCCAAAGACGCTGGGGGTCGGCGTATGGACGCTGATTGGCGACGCCTTCAACAGAAACAGCCCCATCCTGCCAGACGTCCCTCAAGACCCCTTGTCCTATGAGCGAAAACTGATCGCTCGCTTCTGGGGGCGATACATCGGCATACGGTTGTCCGGAGCTGGAGAGATCACCGCCGTCCTGCGCGATCCATCGGGCGCGCGGGAGTGCGTGACTTGGATCCAAGACGGCCTGACGCTCGTCACTTCCCACTCGCCTGACTGGTTGCTTCGTCGCCTTTCTCCTTGTTGGCGCATCGACTTTGAAGGTTTGGCGAGATCTCTCCGCGATCCCCTGATGTCGGCCGGTGCGCTGCCTCTCGACGGCCCGGTGTCCGTTCCTCCCGGTGCGTTTCAGGCGTTTCCTCTGGAGGCTCCCGCCGAGCCGCTTTGGGCCCCCGGCCAGTTTGTACCACGCCGCGGAGACAGCAGCCTCGACTCGAAGACGGCCTTGATCCGCCTGCGCAGCGCAGTCGATGAAGCCGTGTCCGGTCTCGCCCGCCTCCCGGCAGCGATGGCGTCAGAGATTTCAGGCGGCCTGGACTCCGGCATCGTCGCGTCGAGCCTCGTGCATCAGCAGTCCGGGAATGTCCGCCTGTGGCTCAACGCCCATGGAGACACACCAGAGTCCGATGAACGTCCCTTCGTTGCCGCCCTGGCCGACCGTTTGGGCATCTCGCCGGTCAGCGTTCCCCTGGCTTCGGCGCCTGTCACCGAAGAGGGGTTGATGCGCATATCCGGGGACTGGCGTCCGGGGATAAATGGGCTGGACGTACATCATGATCTGGACTGGGCGCAACGGGTGAAGGATGCTGGCGCCACGGCCATCATGACCGGTAAAGGCGGCGACTCCATCTTCTTGCAGGGCGCGACGACGGACGTATTCACGGACCTGTGGCGCAGCAGAGGCCTGCGATCCCTCCTCCATCCTGACGTCCTAAATCTGGCGGCGCTGAACGAGATCTCGATCTGGTCGATGGTCGGGGAGGCGCGGCGCTATCATCGGGAAGGCAACCGACCGCCGCTGAGGGATGGCGGCTTGCTGAAACCACTGGCGGGCGGGCGGCCACCACATCCCTGGCTCGCTGCGGGCGATGACATTGGACCCGCCAAGAGATTGCAGATCGCCGGGGTAATCGACAACATCTCCCGGCACGCGCCTTCTCTGCAGACCGAGACGATCGACGTGCTCAATCCCCTTTGCGCCCAGCCGGTGATCGAGGCCTGCCTGTCCATTCCGACGCCGATGATGACGTTGGGCGGTCGCGACCGGGGTCTGGCGCGTCATGCTTTTCGTGACCGGCTTCCCGAACTGATCGTGAAACGGCGATCAAAGGGCAACCTGACGCGAATCTACGGCCGGATGATTCTCGACAGCCTCGACGTCCTGCGCCCCTGGCTTCTCGACGGGCGGCTCGCGGCCACGGGGATCCTTGATCGAGCCGGTACCGAGATCCTGCTGACCCGCGAAAGCCTGATGTGGCGTGGTCATTACGGAGAGATCATGGTCGCCGCCGCGTTTGAAGGCTGGGTGCGGACGTGGGAAGCGCGTCTTGCGCGTCCGGCCTGACGCCTGACTGTGCGGCCAGAGTGTCGTCCAGCCAGTCAAAAATCTGCTCATAGAGATCGCGTATGTTGGCCGGACTCCACACCGCATGGTCCTCGCCCCAGTAGGTCACCAGACGCGCCTTGCCGCCCAGCCGATACCGCGCGCTGAACATCAGTTCCGCCTGGGACATCGGAACGAAGTCGCGGTCGGCGGTGATCATCATCACGGGCGCGCTGATCCGGTCAGCGGCCAGATAGGGGCTGCTGTCGACATAGCCCTGTATGTCGTTCCACGGCGGCCCGTTCAGTCCACCCTGCCCGGTCTCAAGCCAGCCTTGCTGGTTGCGCATCATATGACGGTCCTCCGCCAGGCTGCGCGTCACCGGCACGAACTCGCCCCACTGCGAGAACATCTCGCTCATCCCTGCCCAGGAGATGTAGGACCTGTATCGCGAGGGCCGCGTTGCAATCGCCAGGGCGACGTAGCCTCCAAAACTGTGGCCCATAACCGCGATCCGATCTCCCGGAAGCGCAGGATGCGCCTCCAGCGCGGCATCGACAGCCGCATCGACGCTGTGGACGTAGAAGTCGGCTCCGGTAGCGTCTGCGCGATCGATTGGAATGGCCGGGCTCAACACCGCGAACCCCGCCCCTGCGAAGACCCGGGCCCGAAGGCCGTAGGTCAGGTTGAGCGGCCCCGTCCAGGCGCCCGAATCCACGGAACCCGGATAGACGTCGACCACCAGTCCCCGGGTAGAAGCCTTGTCTGCCGGCATGAAAAGCCAACTCCGCGCGGGCCGGCCGAAGGCGTCCTTATGATCGACGGCGACCGGACCGCTGAGCTCGACCTGGGCCAGTCCTGTATTGATCTGGTCGATGTCGTGCTCGGCCCCCGAGGTCCTGACGCTCAAGGTCTCCACCAAGCCTTCATGACGCAGGACCAACGCCGCTGTTCGAGTCGCAGCCAGCACGCGCGCGTCAGACGTCTGGCTGCGCTGGGCCAGGGGCGACACGACACCGGCCGCGGACACGCCAAGGTTCACGCCATCGGGAGCGAGAGCTGCAACCCAGTCCTGTCGCGGCGCATCGTTAACCTTCAGACGGAAGGGCTTCTCGATGTCGCCAATGACGACCTCGGCGACGGATTGATCGGCGGAGGTGACGCGATGAAGGCCCGATCCGTCTCCTCGCCAGAGCGCGCCATCTCCAAAGATGAGGACACTCTGCGGCGTGACCGCGGCGATCCGCCCTGCTGGCGCCGCCAGGAGAGCCGTCAGCGGAAGGGGCGTCGTGTCTTCAAGCGCATACCAGTCGAAGCGGTCACTGTCGGGGCGGCGGGCGTAGAGGACCGGTATGTCGCCCATCCAGTCGGCCTGGACGCCCCGCAAGGTATCGATACCCCCGTTGGCCGGCCGCGCCAGAAGATCACCGCGCGGCACGGCGGAGATCGAACTGGCGCCGCCGATCCGGAAAAGTGCTCCGTCCGTCCAGGCGTTTCCATCACGGCGCGCCCAGACCAATAACTCCCGCCCGTTTTGCGACCATCTGAGGAGATGCGGCGCGATGTCGAGCGAGGGTTCCAAGGCCGTAATCCGCCCGGTGTCCAGGTCGACGAAGCTCAGACGCTGGCGCGTGGGCGTGTCCATCTGGACGATCGTCTCAGGTCGAACCGGCACGAGCTCGCCCCCCTCGACCAGAGCCAGTCGTCGTCCGTTCGGCGCGATCGAGAAGTCCTTGAGCGCGCCCGTTGCGAGGATGCGCTGGGTCCCGGTCGTGACGTCCAGCAGCGTCAGGACTAGGGGCGGCACGGGCTTCTCGGCAAACGCCACGCCAGCCTCGGCCTGCATCACCGTGCGCGACGGGCGCTGGCCCATGGCCGTGGCGCGCCAGGCTTCCATCATGGCCGCCTGGCTGCCGTCATAGTAGCGGAGCAACCAAGGTAAGCTCCCATCCGGCCTGACCATCAGCACAAGCTCGGTTTCCGAAGCCCATTCCGCCGCAGCGCCGGTCATCGGCATCTCGGGCGTCAGGCCCGTCCATCGGACGGAACGCTCCGCAACAGCCGCCACACCGACCTCGAACCGATCCCCGCGCAGCCGATAGACCACGAGGCGCTCACTCGACGACGACCAGCTCCCCCGGATCAGGCCTGGCCCCTCTCCGGGCAGGAGGCGCTCGGGCGCTGCGCCTGGCCGGGTCATATCGACCCGCCACAGGTCCATCGTCAGCCACTGAGATCGGGGGCCGAGATCGAACCTGGGCGCAGCGTCATAGGGGCCGCGTTTCTCATAGATCGCCCACCGTCCATCGGGCGACAGGGAGGCCCGGCCGAAGGCTTCGGTGGAGACGATATCATTGACTGTCAACGACCGCGTTTGCGCGGCAGCCATGGGCGCGAGGCACACGAGCGCCAGTGCGGCCCACAGAAGGTGGGAAACCAACTTCGACATGACGCTGATTTCACCAGCGCTTGATCAGCTGCAGCGCGACCGTACGTCCCATAAGGCTGGATTGCCCGGGATCAAAACCGAAGCCTGACGGCGCGTCATAGAAGGGCGGGGTCCGGTCGAACAGGTTCTGGATCGTCAGGGCTAACCGGAGGCCGTTCAGAACACCGGTCGCGGGTGACCATCCGGCTTGAAGATCGGCCGTGTTCCAGGCGTCGATGTGCGCTCCCAGCCGATCCCTGTAGTCGCCGACATGATTCCAGTGGAGATCTGCGCTCCAGTCGCCGCGGGACCACCCGGCTCCAATCCGGGACCGCAGCCGAACTGGATAGCCGATCAGGTCCACGACCTCGCGAACCAAAGCGGTCGGCGTCGTCTGGCTCTCGTAGCTGAGGACATAGGAGGCAGAGCCGTCCAGGGTGATCCGGTGCTCGCCCACGGAAAAAGGATAACGCGCGGACAGGTCAAATCCGTTGACCCGGACCGCGCCGGTGTTGACCCAGCGACCGTCTATGATGGCCCCGTAGCTCGTGGCGGGATACAGCGTCCCGAAGGCGAAGTCAGGTCGGTTGATGTAGCTCTGAACAAGGGCCAGATCCGCCGCATTGGTGTCCGGCGACACCCGTGTCACGAACGGCGCGAGCGCCGGATCGGTCAGAACCCCGGCGAGATTCTCCGTCGCGGGCTGGGCGATGCGATCGGTGAAACGGGTGTCGAAATAGCCAGCGCTGACGTTCAGTCGACCCCGAGGATGGTAGTCGAACCCGATCGTGAAGGTTTCTGCCGTTTCCGGCTTCAAGTCGGCATTGCCGCCGTACTGATAGAGGGCGAGCACACTCCCTCCGTCGCCGCGCGGAACCGTTGTGAGAGACAGGACCGAGGCGTCATGGATCTGCGGAAGCGAGGCGGCGCGAAATGAGGTTCCCCACGACGCCCGCAAAGCCAGGTCTCCGACCGGCGACCAGACCACGCCAAACTTGGGGTTCGTCGTCGAGCCGAAGTCGTCGTAGTCCTCGTACCGGGCGGCGATCGAGAGCTCCAAATTGCGAATGCCGGGCCTTGCGTTGTCCGGCCCGACCAGCGGGACGCGGGCCTCCGCAAAAACGGCGCTGACGGTTCTCTCGGCCTTGGGCATGACGATGGCGACAGGTGAAGCCGCCGCCGCGAAGGTCAGAGTTCGGGTGTCGAAGGTGTCCTGCCGGATCTGCGCTCCGACTGCCAGCTGGATCTCCCCGCCCGGAAGTCGGATTAAAGGCCCCTGCGCCAGGAGATTCGCGGATTTCGCGCGGCTGCGATCGTGACTTTCCGTGAACCCGCTGCCGATGAAATCTAGCACCGCCCGGCTATTGGCGGTCCCGCTACCAAACGGGTTGAAATATCCATCGACCGCAGCCCGGTATGAGGTCGCCGGATCGTCTGCGATGGTCCCCAACGCTTCATTCAGAAAGCGGCTGTTGACCCGGCCTCGAACAGCGCCATTGCCCCGTTCCTCGGCCACGGCCAGATAGCCGTCAAGCGACCACGAGGAACCCAGATCGTAGGTCGCGCCGGCCGTGACCCCGAGGCTCTCCGAGGCGCCAGTCTGGCGCGTGTTGCCCAGATCGCGGAGGAACGAATAGCCGATGATGTGGGACGCCGCCCCCGTCGGCGACACGAAATAGGGGTTCGAACGTGTGACGTTGAACACACCAATACTGGCCGCGCCCGCGAACTCGTAGGTCCGACGGTTATAGCGAACATCGGCGGTCAGCTCGAGGCGATCCCCGATTGACTGACGAACCCGACCATAGGCGCTGTGGCGTTCGAGGCTGGGCGTCAGGTCGACCCCACGGCTGATCGACTGGAGATTTGACCCTCCGGCAACGAAATCTGCGGCCGTCTGCGCCGTGCCGGATGCGTTCGGCCGGATGGCGTACTGGGACACATAGGCACCCGCTGCCGCATTGAAGGTCAGGATGTTGCCCGGAACGCTGTAGAGCGCGCGATGGTCCGTCCCGCCGAATGGCCGCAGGTCCCCCGTGGCGGTGTAGTTTCGATCCAACGAACTCAGCGGGTTCGAGGACTGGTATTCATAGGACAGATAGGCCGAGCCGGTGGACCATGACCGGCCCGCGAGGTGCGAGACGATGGCGTCTTCCGCACCGCCTTCGGCGAAGCTGACCCTCGCCCGGCTTTCCTGGCCGTTAAAGGCCTTTCGCATGACGACATTCACGACACCGGCGACCGCGTCCGCCCCGTACAGTGCGGAGGCGCCGTCGAGAAGGATGTCAACGCGCTCGACGGCGGCGGATGGAAGCGCGGAGACATCGCCGAACTCACCCCGAAAGCCCGTGCCCGCCACCCGTCGACCGTTGACGAGCGTCAGGGTGGACGCCGGCCCCAGCCCCCTCAGGTTGACGCCCGTCGCATTGACGGCGTTCGATCCCTGGCGATCTGAAGCCGTCATCTGCACGATCGGCGTGCCGGACCCCGCATAGTTCTGTGGGAGGTCGGTCAGAATCTCGGCGACAGTGCCGAATCCTCGCCGGTCAAGAGCGTCGCGGTCGAGCACTATGACCGGCGAAGCGAGGTCGCCGGACCGCTTCAACAGCGTCCCCGTGACAACAACATCCTCGAGGGCGGTCACGGGCTCAACGCTGGCCAGGGTCTCGGTCGTGCGCCGCAGGAAAATCACGCCTGGCCGGCCTTGTGACCACGATATCCCCGAGCCTGCAAGAAGCCGATCAAGGGCGTCGCGAGGCGCAAAGCGTCCAGCCAGGCCCGGCGTCGTGCGGCCCGCTACGACATCGCCGGCGAAGAGGATCTGCTGGTCGGACTGAGTGGCGAACAGATTCAGCGCATCGCGCAGCGAACCTGCCGGAATGTTGAACTCACGCGCATCCTGAGCGCAGGCCGTCACGCTGATGGAGACGGCGCAGGCGACGATCGCGCTGCCGGACAATAGACTCAACCGATTCATATTCATGGCTCCCCTCAACGCCACGCGGCGTCAAAGAGGAGGTGATCGAGACCCCGGGCGACCCCGGAGCCTCGGAAGATTTATTTTCCGCGTTCCGACAGTCTGACGGAACCGCCGGGGCCCGCCGACGCCTCCAGACCGAACACGCCCGAGGCCGCAGCGACAAAGGCGTCGCGATCCCCTGTCTTGAACACGCCGTTGACCGGCACGGATGCGAGGCCCTTGGCCTCCAGCACGATCTTGGCGGTGAGGTATCGATTGACCTCGGCGACAGCCTCGCTCATCGGCGTATCGCGAAACACGATCCGGCCTTCGGTCCAGCTTGTGGCCGTCGGTACATCGACCGGGCGGCTGACCGTCGCGGTCGCCGTCACCCTGGCCTCCTGGCCCGCCGCCAGGCGCAAGGGCTTTTCAGCGCTGGAGACACGCGTCACATCAACGACCCCGTTCACGAGGGTGACACTGACGCCGGCACCTTGCCGCTGGACGTCGAACTCGGTCCCGATGGCAGTCACACGCGCCTCGCCGGCCTCGACGACGAAGGGTCGAACGGCGTCATGGGCCACGGTGAACATCGCTTGTCCGCGTTCCAGAACGACGAGCCGTCGGCCCTCGCTCAACCGGACCCGCATTCGGGAATCCGTGTCGAGACGGACGGACGATCCGTCAGCCAGCTGCACGACCCACTGCTCGCCCACGCCCGTCGTGAAGGTGGACCGGGCCTGGACCCACGACCACCCGCCAAAAGCAAAAGCCGCCACCGCACCGGCGGCCGCCATACCCACGAGCGCCCGTGGCAACCGACGCTGATCCGTCGTCCGAAGCCGCCTAGACATGGCGTCGTTAAGGGCTTGAGTAATCTCGGACTGCCCGGCGAGTTTGCGACTTTCCGTCCAGATCAGCTCGACCCGCCGGTAAGCATCCGCGTTGGCTGGAGATCTCCGCCAGTCGAAAAACTCGCGGATTGTCTCTGTCGTGACGCTACGCGCGCCGAGGCGTTCGTGCCACTCGGCCGCTTCCCGGTCCGCGATTTCAACCCGTGCCTTCGGGTTGGCCATGATCCGTTCCATTCCCTAGCGCCGAAGCTCGGCGGCGCATTGAGCCAAGGCCTTGGTCATGCGCCATTCGACGGTCTTCGGGCTGATGCCCAGTTTTTCGCCGATCTGACTGTTCGTGAAACCGCCAAATCTGGATAACACAAAGACATCTCGGAGAGGTTGTGGCAAGGCGAGGACGATCTCCTGGATTTCCACCACCGCAGTTTGGGTGGGATGGTGTGTCGCCGTCCCGAGGGGAACGGTGCTGTCGAGGATCTGACGTCTCCGCCTCGTCTGGCGATCACCGCTGAGGCCGAGATTAAAGGCGATCTGGAGCAGGAAGGCGCGGGGATGCCGGATGTCCATCTCTGCCTCGATCGCCTCCACCCGCAGCCAAATTTCCTGGACGAGGTCCTCGGTATCCGCCCCGAACCGACGGCGAAGGCGCGCGACCAGCCATGCTGAATGCCGCCTGTAAAAACCGTCCAGACGCGTGTGCCGGCGCGACCATGCGCTGTCCTGCTCTCCTGCGGTCTCAGCCTCCGACACACGCCGCCTCCATCTGCTGAAGGGGCGTGAACGCCGCACATGGAAAAACCTGCGCCCCGTGAGGGGTCGTCGGACGGCGTCAATCGACGCGTCCGGACGGGACAGCGGACAGCGCAAGGCCATCGCGATCATGATCAATCAGAACGTCGCAGGGGATTCCACGCCCCTATCGGCCAAGCCGACCTGAGAATCGTGGCTGATTTGATTCGGGTCCGCAAGACCCGGGAGGTAGAAAGGGGCGGGTGTTGGAACCTTGCGACACAAGGCCCGGAAATTTCAGAGAGTGTCCGGCCGCTACCGGCTTGCGCCCGTCCCTGCGACCGATGGACATGCGCCTATAGACCGGCACCCGCTCCGCACTCTACCCGGAAGACGGCCCGTTTGAAACCGAGCAAGGGGAGCCGTCCAGGCGAAAGCGTGCATCCGACGGGGTCGACGCCGCAGGGTCGCTCGTCCTGCGGACGAGAATGGGGCGCGGGCATTGGAATCCTCCGACAAAGAGGCGCGCTGATTGAAGAACGGCCGCATCCTGACGCAGGCCGAAGCCGACGTCCCCCGGACCAAAGACCGTTCTCTATTCACGTCTGCCCGCTGAATGGAATGTTGGCAGATTCTAAAGCCAGAGAAAACGCCGAACGCGACAAATCGAGCCCTGCTTTCCCTTGCCGCCCGCGCGCCAATCAGAGAGACTCGGACGGATGAAGAAGCCCTTGAGGTCATTGACGCCTGCGAAGCGCCGGGAGCTGGATCACGCCGTCGCCATCTTGCGCGAGGAGTTCGCCATCGCGACGTCGACGCGCAAGGCGCCCCGCCTGCGCGAGGGGCGAATTCTCAAGATCATCCTGTTCGGCAGCTACGCGCGCGGCGACTGGGTTCATGATCCCGTTGGCCGCTACTTCTCCGACTTCGATCTGCTGGTCGTTGTCGATCACGAAGACCTGACGGATTTCGAGTTCTGGGAGAAGGCCGAACAACGGCTGCTGTCCGATGTCACCTCAGGGCAGATGCTGCGAACGCCGGTCAGCGTCATCGTCCACAGTCTCGATGACGTGAATTACAAGCTGGAACACGGCCGGTCGTTCTTCATCGATATCGTCCGCGACGGGGTCACCCTGCTCAACACGCCGTCGGTCAGCTTCGTCGATCCCACGCCACTCTCGCCTGCGACGGCTCTACAGGAAGCAGAAGACACCTACGCGGAAGCAACCGAAAGCGCCGACGAGTTTATCGATTTGGCTGACGTTTCTCGCGCTCGCAATTACACACGGAAGGCGGCATTCCTCCTGCACCAAGCGACAGAGACCCTCTACGCCGGGTTACTTCTCGTGCTCACCGGCTATTCCCCCAAATCCCACAAACTGACCAATCTGCGCAGGCTGACGGAACCGCTCGTGCCTGGCCTGGCTGATGCCTGGCCCCACGAGACCAAGTTTCAGCGGCGTAGCTTCGAGCTGCTTCGCGCCGCCTATGTGAAGGGCCGATATTCGAAGCACTTCAAGATCACCGATGAAGAGCTCGCCTATCTAGGCGAACGGATCGGTATCCTGCGGGGCCTGATCGACTCAGCGTGCCAGACACGATTAGCCGACCTGCGCGATCAGGCCGGTCAGTCCGTCTGACAAAAAAAGATCGCCGGACGCGCGCGATCAAGCGCTGGCCGGTAAACCACATCTGATGCATCACATACCGATGCAGCGCCGTCCCAAAGTGATAAACCAAACTTGGGTGCTGCCCACGGGATCGAGCCGTCGCGCCCGGCGAAACCGACGACCGTCGCGTCCTCAGCACGCTGGTGGTGACGCACAGTGAGCTAATGGAAACCGATGACCTTGCGCGATAGCTTTCCGAAGACCTCAACGGCTTATCCGCGACTCGCCAACTGGGACGCCGAGTTTCAGTGGACCGGGGCACCACCGATGGCGGTGGCTGCCCTTCTCCGGGACAGCATCGAACAGGCTCAGGGAGCCGGTCGACAATCGTTCTTTGACCTGTCTGAAACCGTCCGCGACGATCTGAGCGCCGAGACCCGTCGCATCGGCGACGACGAGGGCGCTGCCTGGTTGGACGCCACGCGCTTCCTAGTTTCGATCCCCGCCATCATGACGACGGTCGCCATGGGAGCGCATGGCGATTGCTACAACTGGCTGCACTGGTCTGCCAGCCGAACCCACGACGTCGATCAGCGGGCCAACCGGGGCGAGTATCGTCTGCCGCCATATGACGGCGTCGCCTCGCCCATCAATATCGCGTGCCTGCGTAACCTGACCGACTGGATCACTGCCGCCTTCATGATCGCCAGAAAATTCGGCGGCATGGACGACTGGTGCGATCTGATTTCCGATTACTGTATCGGTCATGTCCTGGACGAGATCGTGGCCGGAGATGTCGTGCGAGGCGTTCCTGCGATCGTCACGATCGCCAATTGGGCCACCAATCGCGGGCACCGGTGCGCGGAGCCCTTGGTCAGCAGCATGGCTGAGATCTATCGGCGTCCCGGCATAGACGACCGCTCCAAGGCCACGATGGCCGTGTTGTTCACCACGGCTGCTGCTCAATGGACCCCTCAAACGCATCAGGAATGGGCCAAGGAAGCCCTCCGCGATCTGCGCCATGTCCTCGTCGAACACGAGGTCGTCCAACTTTTGGCGGTCACCATCGATGACTACGAAGCTTGGACCGCCGACCGGGTCCAGATACTTGATGAGGTCCGAAAACTTGCGGACGATTATAGAGCGCTCGAACCCGGCCCTGCCGCAATCTTGGCCCTGGAAGCTCGCGTCTCCATCATCCACCCGTTGATTTTCAGCCTTACCGAGTTCGGGACGGTCGCGGACCTGATGGATTTGCTGTGGGCCTGGTACGGGATCGAGGGGGTGGACCGGGCCAGTGCCGATGTCCTTTACATCGGCTCAGCACACAAGAACGGGGTTGCGTATCTCTGGCCTGGCGGCCGGCATCTGGTCGAAGGGGATGAAGGCGGCGAGAGCCTGGAAGGTCTCCTCGCCGGTCTATCGACGGCGCTGAACGAATACTTCCGAGGACCGGCAGGTGACCGCGCGCTGATACTGGACGAACGCATGCTCGGGGCGCCGGCTCATGACAAGGCGCCGGAGCTCACGGCAGCGATCTCGCGCCACTACCGCTTCGAGGAGTTGGCGCTTCATCTGCCTGAAGGATGGCGCCCACGATCCGTGGTCGTCCTGCCCGCGCATCGCGACCCGGTACAGGCGACACTTTCGAACATCCTCGGCTGGCTGGCCCCCATGGAAGCGAGCCTTGCCGCTCCGCTTCAGGGCCGACCCATCCGACGCGTCAGAATCTGGCCGGGCGAGACCCAGACAACAGACGCCGAGGTCGGTTTCGTCCGGGCCGTTGGTGCGCAAGCTGGCTGGGCGGTCGATGTTATCGGAGCGCCACTGGATCAGCGCGCCTTCCAGGCATTCTACGAAGATCCCGAGGCGGATCTCCTGTGGGTCATCGGACATGGCGAACAGTCACCCTTTCGACAAAGCGAAAGTGGACTGGTCCTGGCTGACGGAACTGTGCTCACAGCCGTAGAGATAGCGGCTTACGCGCGACCTGAAACCGGCCGGCGTCTTCTGGTGCTGAACATCTGCAGCGCAACCGCGACCCAGAACCGCGGCGGACTGGCACGCATCGGTTTTGGACACGAGCTCACCACCGCTGACCAGAGCGTCATCGGGCATCTTTGGCCTATCGATTACTATGCCGCGCTTGCTTTCGGCTGTTCACTGTCTCTCGATCTCGCGAGTTTCTCTGTCTCCGAAGCCTTGGCCTCGACGATGGCGCGGATGCAGGAGCCCGAGCGATTGATCCGGGACTTCGAAGCGGTTGATGCGACACAGGAAGTGATCGGTCGCCTTCGGAGCGAACGCGCCGCCGAGCAGATCAACAATCTTCTGTCATGGGGCAGCCCCGTCCTTTTGACTTGAGCCGGTTTACGAAAGGGCGGTTGCCTCCCGACCTTCTGAACTTCCAAGGCACCGGGTCTCAGCGGCTAAGATCGCTCCCTCGTCCCTTCGCGATCTGCGCCAGTCCGGTGCCGACGGGCTCGAGCGTTACTGTCTTTCCGATCTCGGTCAGCTGGCCAGGACGGAGCCGTGCGTAATGCTCGATCTGAGCCTTGTCACGGACCACCGCCCAGGGCGCCGTGCCCGCCTCGTCGTGAAACCCGGTCTTCACGATCACGCCCCGCACCTTATCACTGCCCAGAACCCGCACGTCCCTCGCGCCTTCAAGTCGTCGTTGGTTGAGCGTTCGGATGATGTCCCGCCGCACCTGCAGCGTGCGCAGTTTCGTCTCCATCTCCGCGTCCAGCCGATACCGTCGCCCGGATCGCGTCGCGAGGCCCAGGCGTTCCAGATGCCTGAGCCGCCCCCGCGTCAGAGCCACCCAGGCGTCGGTCGAACCGACCCCGTCATCGACCATCCCGCGCTTGTCCGTCCCGGCGATGAGACGCCGGTCGAACCCGGTGAAACGGTCGGCCTCGGTTTCCTTCCAGATGCGCCGTTCGGCCTCGACCCGAGACAGGTCTCCCAGCCGCTCCTGGGCGACCTCCTGCGCTCGCGCGCGGAACCCGTAGCCGATGTAATCGCGGGGAATGACGAGGTCCCGGCCATCCTCCCGACGCCCCCGGACCAGCACATGGGCGTGCGGCTGGTCAGTGTCGAAATGGCAGGTCGCCAACCATTTCAGGTTTGGCTCTCCCAGGTCCGCCGAGACCCGCCCCATGACCTCGCGAACATAGGATGTCATGTCCAGCCGCTCCCCGTGTTCAGGCGAGATGATGAAGCGGAAATGATGCCGGTCCTGGCCCCAGCCTTCGGTCTCGACGCCGGGTTGAACGCCATCCCCATTCCGGTCAAAAAACTCCGGCCGCTCGCCCTCGATGCCCGCACCCTGACGCCCGAGATAGGCCACATGTTTGGCGAGCGCGGCGGCCCGATCTGCGCCCTTGCCCATGTGTCGCGAGACCAGCGCCTTGACGATGACCTTCTGACGGACATCCAGACGGAAGGCGCGACCTGAACGGTTCTGGGCCGCCTTGAGCACGCCTGAACGATTGCCGAGGGCGAAGGCTTTCGAGCTCGCAAGACGCTTCAGCATGCCATTCTTGACGTTCATACGCTCCGTCTTGAGGGACAGGGGAAGGCCGACACGCAGCGCATCTGCGGTGGCACCAGAGCCGCCCGAAACCCTTCCGTCTATCTCGTCCCGGATCAGCATTCGCAGTCCTCCAGAGCATGCAGCGAAAGCTCGAAGGACGACAACTCAAGACAAGTCGCCAATCGCGCTCCATCGCGTCGCTAACTGTCGGACAGGATAGAAGAAACCGGCACAGCCAAAAACTCCCTTTTATCTTGCCCTCCGACCCTTTTTGCAGATTGTCATCCATAGAAATCACAAGTGGACATACCCTATCAACAGTCATCATGGGCAGCACTCCGGGGCAGAAACTCAGAGGCGATCGGTCCTCTTCATCGGTTGGTGGCCTCCGGATGACAAACAAAAACCCGCCCGGCCGAAGCCGAGCGGGTCGCTGTTGTCGGTCGTGATGACTCAGGCGGCTCGCGCCTTGATGGAGACGTGCCGCAGCCCGGATTCCATCGCCTTCTGTCCGAGGTTGAGCGCGGGTCCAAACGGCCGCTGGTCCTCCCTCACTCCCGCCACCGAATGGACCAGGGTGAGGCAGACCTCCGGCTCGAGCGCGATCAGCTCATCGTTCGCCCGGAAGGGAGCGGCCTTGCCATTCTTGTCGAAGTCGGCCCGGGCGAGGATCAGCTTCACCCCCTTCTGCTGGGCCCATTTGATCGCGAGTTTCTCGGAGCCCTTCGCCCCGGTCGTCGCCAGGGCCATGTCGGGCCATTCCTGCTTCGCCCAGTTCAGGGCGTCGAAGATCCGTCCCGCATCCTCTGCGCTGTCGGCCGTGGGGGCGCCCCGGAAGGCGATCACCGGACCGCCCGGATCGGCCTCTCCCGCCTTCCGGTTGCGGATCGCCCGGATCGCCTGCTTCGCTTCCAGCTGGGCGGCCGTCAGGTGGGTGCCGCGCCGTGATCCCCGCCAGGCCGTCCAGACCTCTCCGGTCGCGACCGTCCAGGTTTCGGACGCCGCGTCCCGGATGAGTTCGCAGGCCTGCGTCGCTGCATCGCCGGCCCTCGCCTTGGCGGTCGCTTCCTGAAGCTCGACGTCCGCGGCTTCCGATCCGTCGAAATCCCGGTCGAGCGATCGCATCGTGTCGCGCGCCCGGTCCGCATCGCGTTCGATCCGTCCGGCCGCCGAATGGAAGGCGCCGATCAGGGCCTCTCCCAGGATCGTCTGGTAGTCCTCCAGCGCCGTATCGGAGATGATATCGATCAGTTCGGTCATGAGGGCTCGCCCGAGCTGAACCAGGGCGTCTTCCGAGGGAAGCGTGTCTCCATCTTGCAGGGAGAGGGACAGGTCGGCCAAGGCGGAGGAGGAGGTGTTGAAGGAGGTCATTGGAACATTCCTTGAGAATGTCGAGCGCCCCATGCGCAACGACCCCGGTTTTGGCCACCGCGGGGTCCCCGGCAGTCACCGGAGCGGAGGGCCGCTTGCCCTCCGTGGAGGGGATAAGGCGAAGCCGTTGACTTCCGGGGTGCGGTGACAAAATCGGAGGGCGTTGTGTGGGGGCAAGTCCTCGCCCTCTTCCGGGCGAGGACACCATTCGGCGCCGTCGCGCCGATGCGGACGACCGGTCATCGATCTTCTTGTCCGTCGACGTCGGCGAGCCGACGTCGTCCCCGGCCCGCAGGCACCCACGGGGGCCGCAGGCAACAGGCCACATCCCCCGTTGGCGCGACCGATAGGCAGCTCTGCTGACGACCCGGCAAAAGACAAACGGCGACCTCGCAGAGGCCGCCGTTCAGATCGCTATGTCTCAGGATTGCCGCAGTGGCTTGGCGGGCCTCAGGTTAGCCGCGCCAGACGATCAAGAGAGTGTGGTGTGTCCGTAGAGGGCCGATAGGCAATGGCGGCGTGTGATGCACAGAAGGATCCGCGCGTGACCGGCTGACCGCACAGACTGAAGTCGGCGGCGCCGGGGTTACCGAAGGGCCAGCGGCACTGGAAGCGCCGAACCGAGTGGAGGGTCACCAGGCCGTGCTCCATCTCGGCCTCAGGTGGCGTATGGACCGGCCGGACCGGCGGAGGCTTGTGTGGCGCGACATGTGTCTTCCCCGGTCGAACGTCAGGGCGTTTGCAGGGGCGGCCGGCACGTTCGGCCGAGAGCCCCATGCGGTGCACCTTGCCGAGCACGGCGCTGCGCGTGATGCCATTGGCGAGATCGCGGGCGATCTGCTCGGCCGTCTGGCCTTCGAGCCAGAGTTTTTTCAGTCGACCGATGCGGTCGTCGGTCCAGACAGAGGCGGTCATGGGAGACTCCGAGGCAGACGAGCCCGATCGGCTCGCCTCGCGTCGCCCTGCCTTTCCCTCCCGCCGCAGAGAAAAGCGGCCCGACGCTCTCGCGCCGGGCCGCCCTCATTGTCCCCGCTAGAAGGGGATGTCGTCGTTCAGGTCGTAACCCGTGGTCGGCTCTTGCACCTGGCCGCCGGAGCCGCCGTCGCCCTGGTCGGCGGGATCGCGCCGGTTCTTCAGGCGGATATCCCCGACGATCACCCGCATGTCGTAGTGTTCGACGCCGTCCTTGCCGGTCCAGGTGTCGTTCTCGACATGACCCTGGATCACGACGCGGCTGCCTTTCCGGGCGAAGGGCCCGATGTATTTCTCGGCCGTGGCCTCGTTGAAACAGATACAATTGAAGCCGGTGGTGCGCTCGCCGGGCGTCCCGTCAGCTTTGCGGAAACGGGTGGTCTCGAGCACGCGGAAGCTCGCCCGCTTCTTGCCCGAGGCCTGAGCCGAGAGGACGGACGGATTGGCCGTCAGATAGCCTTCGATGATCACGGTTTGCATGGTCAGTCTCCTGAAGTTTGAATGTTGAGAGGATCAGGCGGCGGCGCGGTCGGCGCTGCTGTCCTGGGTGTCGCGGCCTTCGGCCCAATCCAGGACGGTGAGCCGATTGATCACCAGCTCCTTGGCCGTCCGTTCGGTCCCGTTCCTGGCCGCATAGGCGGTGTCGATGAAGGCACCGATGACGACGGCTTCACACCCTTGCGCCAGGCCCCGGGCGATGACCTTTTCGTTCAGGCCCTTGGACCAGCTCACGCAGTTGACGCCGACCAGCCGATCCTTGCCGGCATTGTCGACGCCGCGGCTTTCGAGCAGGCGAAACACGGCCTTTGCGAAGTCGTCAGTGATCTGGGGGTCGGCCGCCAGTCGGCCGGTGAACATCACGTTTTGCATGTCAGTCTCCTAGTGATCCGAAGCCGTCGGGGAGCCGATCTCCCCGATCCCGCTTCGCCCCGGAGCGCCCTTCCTTCCACCCTCCTCCTCAGACCGGGCCTCCGCCCGGTCTGTCCTACGTCGGCAGCCGATATTGGCCCGTTGAGACCCCGTGCTAGGCTGGGTGCCGCAGCCTCGTCGCGACGACCCTGAGGAGAGATGGAATGGATCCGGAGACGCTGTCGGCCAAGGACACCCGCGACCTGGAACGGATGGCCAAATCCATCGTCGAAATCTGCGTGCGCAACACGGGGCTGGAGGATCTGCACGCGGGACAATTCCCGGTGTCGCGCACCGGCGACTTCAGCGACATCACCGTGCGGACGCCGGATGGCGACATTCCCTGGAATGCACTCAGCCGCCTCTCGGATCCGGAGATGAAAGCGCTGATGGTCGAGGTCGTCGATCGAGTGTTCACCTATCTGCGCTACCCCGAGGCGCTCGCCGCGATTCCGGGCGGGCGGACCTGGGACCGGCCCAAGCTCGATGAGAACCTGATGAAGACGGCGCTTCGCCGACAGGCTCAGCGCGCCAAAGAGGCCTGAGGCTGGCGCTCGATCCCTGCCGGAACGGACGCGAGCCATCGCAGAGAGGCCGTGGCATCGGCCGCAGACCGGTGGTTGTTGTCCCTGGCTTACACCCCCTGCGCCCGCCCAGGCCCGAAGGCGAGTGCGTCGCCCCGCCGCGAGCCCATTCCATCGGCGTCCCTGTGACCACTGTCGAGGTCAGAGGGACGGATCCGCGAGGGTGTCGATCCGCCGGCGCCCGCTTTCACAGGAACCTCGATCAGGCCGCGACGCCGTCGAGGACCGCTCCGACGGGATGGCGACGCAGCACCGCCTCGACGACCTTTGGCTGATCGACCGGAGCGAAGATCCGGGGCGTGAAGGCGATGATCTCCACGAAACAGCCCAGAGCGACCAGGGCGTCCCGATCCGTCCGGCCGCCGACCACCTCGATGCGCCAGCGGTCCATCACCCGGGACCGTTTGAGCCACAGTCCGCCCGCCAGCGAAAGCTGGACGTTGCGGTCCAGGATCGTGGCGGCGGTCGTCGCGCCGTCCGTCCACGCCTCGCCGATATCCGTCAAGCCGAGGTTCGACTTCAGGCTCCGGGCCTGAACAGCGTCGAGCACCCGGCCGAGCCAGCGCCGGCCATCGGGCGCCCGCACCCGACGGACCGAGCAGCCCCGCGCCGGGAGCTGGCCCCAGATCGGCAGCAGCAATCCCGTCACCAGGGTCAGCTCGCGCGTGCGCCAGGGATTGGCGCCCGCGACCTCGGTGTCCCAGACCCGTCGCCAGACGCCCAATTCGACCGGCTTCCAGGCCGACTCTGAAAACGTCTTCTCTGGCAGGGTCTGGCGGTCGTCGGGCCGGATCAGCCGCACGGCGGCGACCAGCCGATCCTCGTCCGTCGCCGTGGTCAGGCCGAGTTCCGCGATCGCCGCTCGTCCCGACTTGTCGTTGATGACCAGTTGATGAGCGACACCGTCAGCCCGGTCCAGGGCCTGGTCGGACGACAGGACCTCGCGACGGACCTTGAGCGAGAAGGTCACCAGATCCGTCTGCGCGCCGGTGGACACGTCCGTCCGGATCGTCTCCTGATCGAGCACTTCCAGCTCCTCCGCCTCGATATCCTCGAGACCTCGATCCAGATCGCCCGAGGCCGCCGCGCGCTCGAGGATGCCGCAGAGGATGCGGTCGAAGTCCGCGAACAGGGCGTTCTGGTCGGCGATGCGCAAGGCCAGCAGTCGGTTCAGGAAGGTATGGATCGGCGGCAGGTCGTCGGAGGGTCTCAGGCCGCCGTCCGCGTCGAACAGTTTGAGCCCGGTCTTGTCCATGAAGGTCTCCACCGTCATGGAGGCCAGCTCGTCGAAGGCCAGCGCGCCGTAGAAGACGAGCAGGGCCCGACGCGCCCAAAGGCTCTCCAGATTGTCCTCGGCCCGGAACAGACCGGCCCCGGCGGTGCGGCGTTCGCCTCGCGTCAGGGCGCCCAGCGAATCCAGCCTCCGCGCGATCGTCGAGGTGAACCGCTTCTCGCCCTGGATGTCGGTGGTGACCGGCCGGAACAGGGGCGCGGAGGCCTGATGCGTCCGGTGGCTGCGCCCCAGGCCCTGGATGGCCGCATCGGCCCTCCAGCCGGGTTCGACCAGATAATGGACGCGGCGCTGGCGATTCCCGGCGGAAAGGTCGGAATGGTAACTGCGCCCGGTTCCCCCGGCGTCGGAGAAGATCAGCACCCGCTTGCGCCCGCTCATGAAGGCGTCGGTCTCGGCGCGGGCGGCGGTGGCCCCGCGCCGTTCGACCACCCGGCGACCGTCCCGCATCACGACCCGGCGCGACCGGCCTGTGATCTCGGCGACCGCGTCGGTCCCGAAGGCCTCCAGCAAGGCGTCCAGCACGCCCGGCACTGCAGGCAGACAGGCCATTCTTTCGATCAGGGCCTCTCGACGCGCCAGAGCTTCCTGACTGACAGCGGGACGGCCGTCGTCCATGACCGGGACCATGGTGACATTGCCGTTGTCGTCCTCGATCGCCTCCATCAGATGAATCGGGAAGGCCTCGCGCAGATAGTCGAGGACGTATTCGCGCGGGGTCAGGTCGATCGACAGATTGTTCCATTCCTCGGGCGGGATGGATGACAGCCGGCGCTCCATCACCGCCTCATTGGTCGAGACGATCTGGACGACTGAGGATCGCCCCGACGCCAGGTCGTCGCGTATGGAGGCCATCAGACTGGGCGCCTTCAGCCCTGCCAGGAGGTGGCCGAAGAAGCGCAGCTTGGCGCCCTCGAACATGGAATGGACCGCCGAGGCGGCCTGACCGCTCTTGGCCTTGCCGTCCTCGTCGCTCATGCCCGTGGCCTTCAGGGCCTCGGCCAGATTGGCGTGGATCAGCTGAAAGGCATCGGCCCACTGATCCCAGATCGCGATGTCGTCCGAGGTCAGCGGATGAACCAGCGGCTCGTACTCCACGCCCTCGAACGACAGCGACCGCGCCACATAGAGGCCCAGCGCCTTGAGCTCCCGCGCCACCAGCTCCATGGCCGCGACCCCGCCCCGGTCCATGGCCTCCAGGAAGTCGGCGCGTGACATGAAGGGCGCCTCCGGCCCGCCCCAGAGACCCAGGCGCGCGGCATAGGCCAGGTTCTCCGCCGTCGTCGCGCCGGTCGCCGAGACATAAAGCACCCGGGCGTTGGGCAACCGGTTCTGCAGCGCCAGGCCGGCCATGCCTTGCAGGGACGCCTTCTTCGTCCCGCGCGCGCCCTTGCCACCCCCCGCCGCATTGGCCATGGCGTGGGCCTCGTCGAAGGCGATGACGCCGTCGAAGTCTTCCCCAAGCCAGGCGACGATCTGGTCGAGACGGGACGGCTTGGCGCCCCGCGCGGGCTGGCGCAGGGTCGCATAGGTGGTGAAGAGGATTCCGCGATCCAGCCGGATGGCGTCGCCCTGTCTCCAGCTCGACAGCGGTACGAGATCATGGGCGCTGCCGCCGATCGCGGACCAGTCGCGCCTGGCGTCTTCGAGCAGGGCATCGTTGCGCGACAGCCACAGGGCCCTGACCCGGCCTTGCGCCATGTTGTCGGCGACAATCGCTGCGATCTGGCGTCCCTTGCCGCAACCGGTGCCGTCACCGAGAAAGAAGCCCCGCCTGAACGAGACGGCGCCCTCCACATCGTCGCGAACGAGCGCGACCTCATGGGGGGCCTCGCCCAGCCGAAACCGGCCGGGCAGGACGGCCCCATGGGCTTCGCCGGCGTAGATGACCGTCTCCGTTTGGGCGTCGGATATCCGGCCCTCACCGCGCACAGCGGGCGGCAGGGTCGGCCGGTAGGAGGGGGCCGGGGGCGAAACAGACGCCATGGGACCGGACTCGACCAGGGGCGAGGGGTGCGGGCGGGGGTCGGCCAGGACGACGCGGGCCAGGGCATGCGCCTGATAGAGGCCCACGTCGCGGCCTTCCCCGCTCCAGGCTCTCGCTTCGTAGGTTAGGGGCGTCGCCCCGCCCAGGAAGCCCAGGCGGCACGGCGGCACGGACAAGCTGCGCGCGCGGGGAGCCAGAAAGGCGCCGGCGTTCAGGGTCAGGCGCACGCGGGGCTTGGCCGTACCGCGAGAGGGAAGGGCCGCGAGGATCCGTGCGGTCGCCTCCAGATCCTCCGGCTGATGCAGCAGGCCGTCCCAGGTCGCGGCCTGGCCCCGGTCCATGACCAGCAGGCCCGTCTCGACCGAGGTCCCGTGTTTGACGAAAGCCCGCGACGGAAAGGCGACCGTGCCGACCATGGCCCCGTCGTGCTCGAGGCCGCGCCTCAGGGCGGTGTCCGCCAGGGCGGTCAGAGGCACGATCGCGGCCATCCGCCCGCCGTCCGCCAGGGCTTTCAATCCCGCGACCAGATGGGCCCGAAGGTCCGAGAAGGGCGGGTTGCAGACGACGACGTCAAACGTCCCGGCCAGCTCGACAAGGTCCGGAACCCGGCGAGCGTCATGGCGGTAGCGGCTGGCGGACGGAAACAGGCCGTCGAGCAGGGCGGCGCGCGCGGGCGCGATCTCGTTGAGGGTCAGGACGGCGCCGCAGGCCTCGGCGACCGCCGCCAGGAGACCGGTGCCGGCGCAAGGCTCAAGCACCAGATCTCCCGGCCGGACCTGGGCGGCGAGCACTGCGAGCACCGCCAGTTGGGGCGGTGTCGAGAACTGGTCCAGAGCGACCTGTTCCTCGCTCCGGCGACTGTGGGTCAGACCCAGGGCCGACACACCGGCCAGAAGGCCCGCGATCTCGGACGGCGCGTCCTCCAGCCGGGCGACCTGCGGCGCAAGGCGTCGAATCTGCAGGACCGTCGCCGCCTCGATCGCGTCATAGGCGTCGCGCCAGGTCCAGGCGCCCTCGGTGTCCGAGGCTCCGAAGGCCATGGTCATGATGTCGGCGACGAGACGGCGGTCCAGTGCGCGAGAGCGCGCCAGATGGACGGCGAGCGACCGGGCCCCCGCCAGGACGTTGACGGGGGCGTCCGTTCTGCAGGGATCGGCGAACAGGGGCAGGCTGCGGGTCGTGATCATGGCGAGGCTCCGGTCGCCTGAAGCGGAGGGCTCCTCCCTCTCGGTCCTCCAGGCTCGCCTCGCCTCGTCCTTCCTCCGTCTTTTGGGGCGCAGCCGCCCTGCATGGAAACACCGCCCCGGCAAAGGCCGGGGCGGTGCAGAAGCCTCAGACCGTTCAGGCCGCTTCGGCGGACTCCAAAGCCGCTTTCCCCTCCGGCGTGACGACGAAGGCGCCCGAGCCCGGGTCATCCTCGTCGTCGAGGTTCGGGCGCCGTGCGTCGTCGCCGCCCTGGGCATCGCCTTCGTCGAGATCGTCATCCACGACCGCAGCCGTCCAGGACAGGCTGGCGGGCGCCCAGGTCCGGCTCGCGGCCTGTTCGGCCACCCAGTCGACGAGTTCGACCTTCTTCAGAGACTTCGTGCGCTCATCGTCCGCGCCCATGGTCTGCAGCATCCCCATGAGCAGGCCCTTGGAATGGGGCTGCAGGAAGGGTGCGTCCGGCGTCCAGTGCAGGGTGATGTCGGCGTGGCACAGGGCCGCCAGCTCCGCCGCCTCTGTCCGGGCATGGTGCCGGATCAGGGTCGTACGCTCTTCACGGAGGTCCAGACTGATGGCGGTCAGTTCCGCCAGCAGACCCATCTTCTCGCCGTGAGGGAGGCCATGGACCCAGGCGATCACGGTCTCGCCCGACGCCTGCCAGTCGACCCGACGGTCGTCGAGGCGCCGGCGCACGTCGCCGTCGAGCGCCTCGATCACCCGTCCGCCCGCCGGATCGAAACCGGTGGCCAGGATCGCCAGGGCCGAGTCCGACCGCGCCACGTGGTTCCGGCGGACCACCAGATTGAACAGGCGGGCGATCAGGGCCGTCAGGGCCGCTGCAGGATCGTCGGCGAGGGCCCGGATCAGGCCCCGGGTCGCGACATCGGTGCGGACGCCGTGAAGCGCGTGATTTACACCCTCGGTATCCGGCTCCGGCGCCTCCACCTCCGGCGGAACATAGGCGGGCGGCGCCGGCGGGCGATCCGTCGTGTCATGCCCGACCGTCTCGTCTTCCTCGATCTCCGGCTCTTGCGGCGTGTAGCAACGCACCTCGACGCCGGCCTCCGGGGAAGGCCACATCACCATTGTGGTCACCACCCGCCCGCCGCATCCGGTCTGGTCCGACGCGATCCTCGCGTGGATCATGTCGACGATCGCGAGATCGGCGAGGTCGGGCTGGTCGATGTTGGTGAGCGCGAGGCGCGCCGCCTCGACACGAGCGTTGTACACTTCGCGTTGGGCGCGGTAGCGGGCCATCTCCTCGGCCGGGAGCGCCCCCCCATAGACATAGCCGAGCGCTTCGAGATCATCCGGCAACTCCGGCTCAGGACCCGCTGTGACATGGACCGCGATCCCTTCGGCCTCGAACACCGCAGCGATGCCCCGCGCGCGCCGGGTCCAGACCTCGGTCAGGATGTCCGGATCGAGCAGGACCGGAACCAGTTCGCCGAATAGGTCCGCTTCGGTCCGGCCACCCGCTGCGCCATAGGCTCGCGGATCGACCAGGGCGCAACGACGATCCCGGACCGTGACCCGGGCGTCGTCGAGGCGCTCGATGATCCGCCAGTCCTGGAACCCGTGGCCGTCCAGCGCCGCCTCGGCCAGTTCTTCCTGCTCGGCCTTGTCCGGCAGCCGGGCGAGGAGTTTGGCCTGTTTCAACGTCATCCGACCGGACTTGAGCGCCACAATGGCCGCCGACGGCAGGCCGGAAAGGGCGGCCAGCCGCTTGATCTCGATCTCGGCGTATCCGAGGGCGCGGGCGATGACCTGGACCGTGAGCCTGGACTTCAGCATCCGCCCGATCGCCGCGATGACGTCGGCCACATGCACCGGCACGGCGGTATTGGTCAGAAGGACCGCCGCCGCCTGGCGCGCCGGATCGGTCTCGACATAGGCCCGAACGGGGTAGTCCTCGTCGATGTCGCCGGCCTCGAGAAGAAGGGCCAGGGCCAGACGGCGGCGCCGACCGTCGAGCGCCATGAAGGGCTGCTCTTTCCGGCCGCGCCCGGGCCGGACGGTGACAGGCTGAAGCTGGCCGGCCGCCTTCATCGTGGCCGCCAGGGTCGGGATGTCGTCGTCGGGCGGCTCGCCATGGCGCAGGTTTTCTCGAGCGATGCCGAGATCGCCAAGGCGGACGATGCGTTCAACCGGCGTGAAGACGACGGCTGGAGCGGATGCGGCAGGGGCGGTATCTGGAACAAGGTCGGTCATTCGGTCTCTCCGACCGGACGACGGGGCTCATCCCCGCCGCTCCGGCGCCCCTCGTCTCCCTCTCTCCTCTCTTTCGCCGCCGCGACGGCGACCTCGTTCCAGTCCCCGAACGGCGGCTCAGGCCAGACTGTGCGGACCTCGAGACCCGCGCCCGTCAGGCGTCGGCGCAATCGTAAGGCAGCGCCCTGTCCGACGGCGCCCCGGTCGGCGGCGATGAGGACGCGGCGCACGATGGCCGGCGGCGACCAGACTGCCAGATTGTTGGCGGCCATCAGGGCCCATCCGGGAAGGCCGAAGCGTTCGCAAGCCGACAGCGTCGTGGCCACCCCCTCCGCAACCAGCATGTCCTCCGCCGCGGCAGCCAGGCGGACCGCCGCCCCGGGCGGGACCTGGCCGACCGTTTTTCGGGCCAGGCGCAGACCGGTTGCGACCCCGCCGTTCGGGTCCAGATAGGTGATCTCGACCGCCGTGAGCCGATCGTCAGCGTCGCTGATCCGCGCCAGCAGCGCAGGTCGCGACCGGCTGCCCTCTCGATAGACAGACACCGGGGCTCGCGGATGAAAGCCGATATTGAAGACCAAACCGCCGGACGGGATGGCGCGCCGACTTAGATGTCGAAAGGCCGGGTCGCCGGGTTGAAGCGCCATGGCCCCGGCCCAGAGACGCGCCGCTGTCTCGCGTCGCATCGAAAGATCCGGCCTCGGCGGCGCGCTCCCGATCCGTCCACCGCCGGTCAGGCGGCCGGCGTCATCAATGAAACCTCGGGCGCAGAGATCATCGCGGACGCTGCGCCAGTCCGTCCCACCGAACCCATGGATCACGACCCGGCCGTCGCTCAGAAGCAGGGATACCGATCGGTCGGCAGCGCTATGACGGGGCGCGGGGATGCTGGCGCGCCAGCCGCCGTTGTAGAGGTCGCCGCCCAGGGCGGCGACGATGGCATGCAAGGTCATGGCCGCCTCAGATCAGGCCGAGTTGTTTGAAACTCGCGGTACCCTCGCTGCCGATCACCAAGTGGTCGTGAACCTGCAGTCCGAAAAGCTGGGCGGCATCGACTATCTTACGGGTCATCTCGATATCTGCGCGTGAGGGCGCCGGATCGCCGGAGGGGTGATTGTGGACGAGAATGATCGCGGACGCGGAAAGGTCGAGAGCGCGGCGGATCACTTCACGAGGATAGACAGGGGCATGCTCAACCGTGCCTTCGGCCAAGAGTTCATCCCGCATCAGATTGTTGCGGTGGTCGAGAAACAGAACACGGAACTGCTCCCTGGGCCGATGGGCCATAGCCGCGCGCGCATAGTCCACAAGTGCGCCCCATGAGGTGATGACGGGCCGGCGGCGGGCCTCGGCGCGAGCGAGCCGGACGGCGAGTTCTGGCAGGAGTTTCAGATCGGCGAGAACGGCCCGGTCGACGCCACGCACCCGAACCAGTTCGGCGCGATCCGCCCCGGTCACTGCGCCCAGGCTTCCAAAAAGGGCGAGCAGATCGCCTGCCAAGGCGTCCGGATCGGCATCGGAGCGCCGCAACATCAGACCCAGCAGGGTGCGGTCTTCCAACGCTTCATAGGGCGTCTCCGGAAATGAAGATGCGAGGCCGCCTGCCTCACGGCGGGTGTCATCGTAGCCCCGGTCCAAGGTCTGTCTCACGGCGCTCTCCTCTGCCGCTCCACCACGGAGCGCCCCGTCGCCCGACCTTCCTTTCCCCTTGCAGTCCCTGCCGAGAGGGGGTGTCGACCTGAGGACTTCGCGTCAGGTTCCTATGTCGGCTTTTCGACTGTGCAAGCCCCTTTAGCGCAAGAGTGAATCGGCAGTTTCTGACAGGCAATGGATGCTGCCATCTGTTCGCCTTGTACTGCGGCGGCACACCATCGCTGGCCTGTATGGGACCTCGGCAATCCGGTCCAAATCATCCATGTGCTCAAGCAACGGTGGGCATCCCGGGTTTTCCTGATCCGTCTCGCTGATTGTTGAGCCATATGCGCCTTCGCTCGTCCTACGCTTCAGCGTCTCGCGCTCGCTCCGGCTATGTTGGCTCGGTCGGGGCTCGTTAGAGATCGCCCTTCACCAAGAGCGCCCAGACGGTGCGGCGGGCGTTCTTGTTGGCCAGGGCGACGATGATCAGCATCCGAGCCATGTCCTTGTCCGGCGCGCCGGACCGCGGCCTGTTTATCGACGGGGGTGGCCCCGATGGTTAGGAGTCGTCAAAGCTTTCGCTCACCCGTCTTGATGATCGCGCCGAGCCCTCTGCTTTACCCCAGTAGATCGCTGCCATGGCGTCATTCCCAGCAAGGCGGCGAATTGACGCCCGCTCTTCAGCCCCGTGCATTTACGTATCAACCCCTTGAACAAGGCTGTTCAATCATCAGGGATCAAGACTGTAAATTTCCGAATGTCGCCGTGTGGGCAGGCGGGTTCTGCCCGATCCCTTTGGCTCCGCCCTGACGGTCGATGAGAAAGTGGATCATACTGAACCCTCCTCCTTACGGGTGTAGTCACTGAAGCCGGTCGAAACAGTCAGCTCGGTTGATTGAGTTGCTCAAAGACCCCGGCGGCGGCTCCGGAATTGTCATCTCAACACGAAGCCCCCCACCTGCCGATCGCAGAAACTGCACCTGCCCCCCATGAGCCTTCACAGTGGCGAGGACGATAGAGAGGCCCAGGCCGCTCCCTCCGGAAGGGGCATTCGACGCGCGGAAAAAACGCCGTCCCAAACGGTGTAGATCCGAGAAGGCCACGCCCGGTCCGTCGTCCTCGACGATCAAGCGGCCGGAAGTCGGGCCGTAGCTGATCAGGATTGAAGACTCTGCGTGCGCCTGTGCGTTGGCGAGGAGATTGGCGGCCGCTGCCCCGAAGCGATCCGGATCCACGTTGAGCAGGGCGTCACCGTCGACGAACGAGACCCGACCATCGCCTTCCGCTCCTGCAAACAGTGATCGAAGCGTCACCCAGCGGCGATCTTCCTCGCCGACCGGCATCTCGTCCTCGCGCGCCAAGGCGAGCAGTCCCGTGACGAGGCGGGCGGTGCGATCGACAGAGGTCTGAATCTGCTCCAGCGCGCGGCTTCGAACGGCTGCGTCCGAAGACGACGCCGCAATCTGCGCCTGGACGCGCAGGCCTGCCAAAGGCGTACGTAACTCGTGCGCGGCGGCGGCCGTGAACTCGGCCTCCCGACGCCGTGCTGCGCCAAGGCGTGACATCAGGTCGTTCAGCGCCAGGGCGAAGGGACGGAGTTCGCGGGCGTCCGGCGACACGTCCAGCGCCGTCAGATCCTCCGCATCCCGTACCGCAAGGCTGCGGGTCATTTGTCGAATAGGGGCCAGCCCCCGCCCGACCGACCACCAGATCAGCACGCCCAGCGCCAGCAGGCCGAGGACCGCCGGACCGATCAAGGCGGTGACGACATTGCCGACCAGGTGTTCGCGAACGGCCAGATTGTCCCCGACCATGACCCGGAAACCGGCGTCCCGATCATGCACCGTGTAGACGCGCCAGCGCTCGCCCCGGATCGTACGTTCGGAAAATCCGTCGCCCCCTTCCGACAACCGCTCGGCAGGCGCGCTTTGGGAACGGCCGATCAGATCGCCTTCCAGCGACCAGATCTGGCAAGACAGCTGACGGTCGTAGACATCGGCGGCCCCGGTGTCTGGAGCCTGGATCGCCGGGCGCACGCTGCCGGCCTGCATCAGGGACGAAACCATGCGGGCCGACTCCATCAGGCGCCGGTCCAGCACCCGTTGCACTTCGGCCCGGGTCTGGATTTCGACCCAGACGACGGCGCCGCCCCAGACCAGGGCGGTCACGAGCGCGAGAGTGACGAACAGACGCAGGCGGATCGAGCTCATTGCAGGGTGTATCCCACGCCGCGGACGGTGCGGATGAAGCCGGCTCCCAACTTGGCCCGCAGATAGTGGATGTGCACTTCCACGGCGTTGGAGCCGATCTCCTCCTGCCAGCCGTACAGGCGTTCTTCCAGCTGACTGCGCGAGAGGACCTGTGCGGGCCGTTCCATCAGAGCCTCCAGGATAGCAAACTCACGTCTCGAAAGGGGCAGGTCCCCCTCTTCACGCCAGGCCAGACGCGACTTGGGATCGATGGTCACCCCGCCGTGGCGCAAGGCGGGGGTCGAACGTCCGAGCAGACGACGCCGCACCGCGCGCAATCGCGCGGCCAGTTCGTCGAGATCGAACGGTTTGCCGACATAGTCGTCCGCGCCGGCGTCCAGACCCACAATGCGGTCCCGACTGTCATCGCGCGCCGACAAGACCACCACGCCGACATCCATGTCGCGCTCTCGAACGAAACGCAGCACCGAGAGGCCGTCGCCGTCAGGAAGACCCAGGTCCAGCACGACCGCATCGAACGCAGAGCTTTCCAGCGCCGCCAAGGCGTCCTCGACCCGTCCGACGACCTCGACCGTCCAGCCGCAGGCGCTGAGCCCGACCTGGAGGCCGTCGGCGAGAACGGGATCGTCTTCTATGGCGAGCAATCTCATGCGGTGTGACGTGGAAGCTCCGGCTTAAGCCTGACTTAAGCTCGCTTGCCGACGAGATGGCCATGAGGTTTTTCCGCCGACTGTTGCCCGCCGCTCTCGCGATCCTGTCCTTCGCCCTTCCGGGTTCGGCCTTGGGCCAGGGCCCGCTTTCGCCCGACAAGGCCTTCGTCCTGACGGTGACGCGCGAGGCGGACGGCGACCTGGTTTTCGCCTGGGACATCGCGCCCGGCCACTATCTCTATCGCGACCACACCGTCGCCAGCACGCCGGGCGGGAAAGCGTCGTTGCCGCTGGAATTGGCCGCCGGCGAAATCAAGGACGATCCCGGCTTCGGCGTGGTCGATGTCTGGCATGACGCAGGTCGCGCGACCCTGTCGGCGCAGACGTTGAAGCAGGCGGGGGAGCCAACGTCGGTCAACATCACCTATCAGGGCTGCCTCGAGGACTCGATCTGCTATCCGCCGATGACGCGCACCATCGACGTGCCGACCCGGCCGCAGTCCGAGGTGGCCGCACGGGAGGCCGATGCGCAGACCGCACAGGCCGCCGCCCTGCTGGCGATCCAGGCGCCGGACGCCGCGCCCGCGCCGGTGAATGACGAACGCGCGGCGGCGCCTTCGCCGGCCGCGTCATCGCCGGCGGTCACTCTGGACGCCAACCCGGGCTTCGTCGATCGCCTGGCGCTGCAGGGCGGGGCGACCTGGGTCCTGCTCGCCTTCTTCGGCTTTGGCGTGCTGCTGGCCTTCACGCCCTGCGTCTTTCCCATGTACCCGATCCTGGCCGGCGTCATCGGACGCGGCGTGGACGGGCGCGGTACGCGCCGAGGCCTGATGCTTTCGGTCGCCTATGTGCTGGGCCTTTCCATGGCCTTCGCCCTCCTTGGCGTCGCGGCCGCCTGGTCCGGACAGAATCTGCAAATGGCGCTCCAGTCGGCGTGGGCCGTGGGGGCTCTGGCCATCGTCTTCGTCGTCCTCGCGGCCTCCATGTTCGGCGGGTTCGAGCTGCAACTGCCCTCGGCCTGGACCAGCCGTCTGTCTCGCGACAGCGGCGAAGGTCGTCGGTCCCTGCCGTCGGCCGCAGGTATGGGCTTCGCGTCCGCCCTGATCGTGGGCCCTTGCGTGACAGCGCCGCTGGCCGGAGCGCTTCTCTACATCGCCCAAACCGGGGACGTGATGCTGGGGGCCGCCGCCCTGTTCTTCCTCGGCCTGGGCAAGGGCGTCCCGCTGATCGTGTTCGGTACGGTCGGCGCCCGCTTCCTGCCCAAGGCTGGACCGTGGATGGACCGGGTGAAGATGCTGTTCGGCTTCATCTTCCTGGGCATGGCCTGGTGGCTAGCCAGCCGCATTCTGCCGCCGATCGCGACGCTAGCTCTAGGGTCGGCGCTGGCGCTCGGTCTGGCGGCCTCCCTGGGTCTGTTCCAGCCGCTTAACCCGAACCTGAGAAGCGGCGTCGCTCGCGCCGCCGGTCTGGCAGCCGCGACCTGGGGGCTGTTGCTTCTGGTCGGGCTCAGTCTCGGAGCGGACGACCCGTGGCGGCCGCTCGCACCCCTGGCGCGTGCCGCCGGCGTCGCAGCCTCAGCGCCGGTAGAGACCGCAGCGGTCGTGCTGGACCAGACGGCGCTGGATCGCGCGATCGCCGAGGCAGGCGCGCGCAAACAACCTGCCCTGGTCTATTTCACCGCCGACTGGTGCGTCAGCTGCAAGGTGATCGAGCGCACGGTGTTCGAAGACGCCGCCGTCATCGCAAGCCTGTCGAAAGCCGACCTGATCAAGGTTGACGTGACGCGCACCACGCAGGAGGCGCGCGATCTTCTGAAACGGTACGGCGTGGTCGGGCCGCCGACGATGATCTTCCTGTCGCCCTCGGCGACCGAGGCGCCGGGCAGCCGGCTGATCGGTGAAATGTCGGCGCAGGATGTCGCCGCCGCCCTGCAGAGCGCCGGAGCCGCCGCATGAACGCCGTCACCTTGGGCCCGCTCGTGCTGTCGGGCGAGCGGTTCGCCATCATCGCTGGCGTGTTCGTCTTCATGATCGGCGCCGGACTGCTCGCCAGTCGGGTCAGCCCGCGGTTCAACCTGTGGAGCACAGTGCTGGTCTTCGGCGGTCTGGCGGCCGCCCGCCTCGGTCACGTGGTGACTCATTGGGAGTATTTCGGGGCCGACCCATGGCGAGCGCTCGCGGTCTGGCAGGGCGGGTTCAGCTGGATTTGGGTCGCGCCGGTCGTGATCCTGACCACGATCCTGCTGCTGCGCACTACGCGCGAACGTGCCTGGGCCATTGCGCCTGTGCTGGCCAGCGCCCTGGTTTGGACCACCGCCCATCAGTTGGCCTCGGCGACGCAGCCCATGGCGCCCCCCGCCCTGACGCTGGCGGCGATGGACGCGCCAGCTGTCGACCTTTCGGCGCCCAGCGACCGGCCTACCGTGATCAATCTCTGGGCGACCTGGTGCCCGCCCTGCCGCCGCGAGATGCCGGCTTTAGCCCAGGCCGAAAAAGACCATCCGAACGTACGCTTTCTCTTCGTCAACCAGGGCGAGGGGGAAGCCGGCGTTCGCGCCTTCCTGCAAAATCAGGGGCTCGCCCTCGACCATGTGCTGTTCGACGAGGCCATGGCGGTGCCGCGTCACTACGGCACGGCCGGCATTCCGGTGACCCTGTTCCTCCACGCCGACGGCCGTCTGGCCAAGGCCCACATGGGGGAAATCGCCCCCGAACAGATCGCGACGGAAATCGCGCGTCTGAATTAAACCCTCGCCTCACGGAGCTTCCATGAACCGCACCTTCGCCCCTGCCTTCGCCGCCGTTTTGGCGCTCGCCGCCTGCGGCCCCGCCGATGCCGACAATGGCGCGGCGCCCGCCAGCCCTTCCGCGGCGTCAGGGCAGGACATGCCGCCCATCGCCCAGGTCGGCTTCAACGACTTGCTCCGCGAGCCAGCCGCGCCCTTCATCGGCGCCGAAAACGCCGATGTGACCATCATCGGCTTCGTCGATTACAACTGCCCCTATTGCAAGAAGATGCAGCCGGAGATCGACGGCCTGCTGAAGGCGGACCCCAAGGTGCGCGTCCTGTACAAGGACTGGCCGATCTTCGGCGACGTGTCGGAGACCGCCGCCCGGACCGCCCTGGCCGCCGGTTACCAGGGTAAGTATGAGGCCGTCCACAACGCCTTCATGCTGTCGCCGTCGCGCATCGCCGACCAGGCGGACATCACGCGTCTGGTCCAGTCGGCCGGCGTGGACATGGCGCGCCTGAATCAGGACTTGGCTGATCACCGCGCCGACATCGACGCGGCGCTGGACCGAAACGGCCGAGAGGCGGCGGCCCTGGCCCTGCAGGGCACGCCCGCCTTCATCATCAACGGCAATCTGATCCCCGGCGGCATGCCACAGGCGCAACTCGAAGCGGTGATCGGCCGTATCCGTTCCGGACAACCGCTGCGCTGAGACCGACCATGACCGACCTGACCCTGCTTCAGCTGAACGACCTTCACGGCTATCTCGAGCCGCACCCGGAACTGGTGCGCACCGAAGGCGGCTGGCTGTTCGAACGGCTGGGCGGGGTCGCCCGCATCGCCCGCATCTTTGAAGAGGCCCGTGCCGAAGGTCCGTGCCTGACCCTGGACAACGGCGACACCTTCCACGGCACGCGGGTCGCTGTCGCCAGCCGGGGCGAGGCGTTGGTCCCGATCATGAACGCTCTGAAGATCGACGCCATGACGGCGCACTGGGAGTTCGCCTATGGCCCGGCGGGTTTCAAGGCGTTGGCGGCGCGGCTCGACTATCCCGTCCTGGCCGCCAACGTCTTTCGCAAGGACGACGGCGCACCGATGTTCGATGGGCGGTGGGTGTTCGAGCGTGGCGGTCTGCGGATCGGCGTGATCGGCCTGGCCCGCCCCATCGTCGACAAGACGATGCCCCCCGCCTTCTCCGAGGGCGTGCGGTTTGAAATGGGCGTGGTCGAAGCGCAAGAACAGTTGCAGCGGCTCCGGGAGGAGAATGTCGATCTGGTCGTCCTGCTGTCGCACCTCGGCTTTCCGCAGGATCTGAAGCTGGCCGCCGAGACGCCAGGCATCGACGTGATCCTGAGCGGCCATACCCATAACCGCCTGCACGAACCGGCCCGCGTCGGCGACACCCTGATCATCCAGTCCGGCTGCCACGGCGCCTATATCGGCCGGCTGGACCTGGAGATCGCCGACGGCCGCGTGTCCCTGCGGCGCCATCGGCTCATAGCCGTGGACGTCGGTCCCGAAGATGATCAAGTCGCCGACTTGGTGAAGGCGGCCCTGGCGCCCGAGCGGGAAAGTTTGTCGCGCGTCGTCGGCCGCACCGCCATTCCTCTTCACCGCTACGCCATGGCCAGCGCGCCGATGGACGACGTCCTGTTGGCCGCGGCGGCGCAGGCGGCGGACGTGGAGATCGCCTTCTCGAACGGCTGGCGATACGGCGCGCCCGTGGCCCCGGGTCCGGTCACTCTGGGCGACCTCTACAATATGGCGCCGATGAACCCGCAGATCTCGCGCACGACGCTGACCGGGGCCGAGTTGAAGGCGATGCTGGAAGAAAACCTGGAGCGCACCTTCGCCGCCGACCCATACGAGCAGATGGGCGGCTACATCAAACGCTGTCGCGGCCTGACGGCCTTCGTCAAGCTCGAGAATCCGATGGGGCAGCGCCTCGACCGCCTGCTGGTCGGCGGTCGGCCGGTCGACCCGTACTCCGACTATCCGGTGGCCTTCGTCACCGCCCAAGGGGTGCCCGAACGTTACGGGCGGGACCGCCGGACGCTCGACATCGACACTGTGGGCGCGCTTGAGTCCTGGTTCGCCGACCACACGCCCGGCGAGACCGATCTGCCCGCCAGCGTCCTCATCATCTGAAGGAACAGCCTATGGACTCCGTCGCCACCCGCGACTTCTGGAACAGCCGCTATAACCGCCAGGACTATCTGTTCGGCGAGGCGCCCAACGCCTTCCTCGCCGCTCAGGTCGCGCGGCTCCAGCCCGGCATGACCGCCCTAGCCGTCGCCGACGGCGAGGGGCGAAACGGCGTATGGCTGGCCGAACAGGGCCTGGCCGTCACGACCACCGACATCGCCCCGCGCGCGGTCGAAAAGGCCCTAGTCCTGGCCGAACGGCGCGGCGTCGCGCTGGACGCCCAGTTGGCGGACCTCGAGACCTGGGCTTGGCCGCAAGACGCCTTCGACGTCGTGGCCGCCGTCTTCATTCAGTTCGCCCCGCCAGCCCAGCGCGACCGGATCTTCCAGCGCATGAAGGCGGCGGTGAAGTCGAACGGCCTGATCCTGCTGCAAGGATACCGGCCCGAACAGATCGCCTACGGGACGGGGGGACCGGGGCAGATCGAGAACCTCTACACCGAGGCGCTGCTCCGCGACGCCTTTGCCGACTTCGACATCCTGCATCTTCAAAGCCACGACAGCGACGTGTCCGAAGGCGCCGGCCACAGCGGCCGGTCCGCCCTGATCGATCTCGTCGCCCGCCGTTCCTGACCCCAGCGCCCGCGCAACGGATCTATCCCGCCATGAAAACCTTCCTCCTCGCCCTATCCCTGGCCGCCTCTCTGGCCGCCTCCCCGAGCTTCGCCCAGGCCGTTTCAGGCTTCGGCGGCTTCAAGCCCCTGCCCGAGGCCGGCGAACAGCCGGATCCGTCGCGCGTCTACCGGGTCATCTTCGACGTCTCCCAGGGCGGCCCGGACGACAAGCCGCTGAAGGGGCTGGATCGTGTCGCTCGACTGACAAACATGTTGGCGGCGGGCGGCGTGGACGCCGACCATCGTCAGATCGTCGTCGTCCTGCACGGCGCCGCAACCCCTGCTGTCCTGTCGGACGCCGCCTGGGCCGCGCGCGGCAAGGGCGAGGCCAATCCCAACAGCGCCCTGATCCGCAGCCTCATCGCCGCCGGCGTCCAGGTTCGGCTGTGCGGCCAGGCCATGGCGGGGAACGGCATCGCTCAAGCCGACCTCGAACCAGGCGTGAGCGTCGATCTCGCCGCCCTGATGACGGTCGTCCACCTTCAACAAGCAGGCTACGCGCTGGTCGTCAACTAATGCGACCCAACCGTAAATGTCTGTTGCCGATCGTGATCCCGCCAATGGATCCTATCTTTCTTTCGCTTATTACGTAATCGTTCGCCAACAGCGACGTATCCGCCGTCACATGACGTCCCCTACGCCGCAAACGCGCAAGAAAGGGAACCGTAATGACACAATCCGGAAGACAACCGAACATTCTGATCCTAGGCGGAAATTTCGCCGGCTTGGCCTGCGCTCAGAAAATCCGAGAACACGCCGGCAAGGGACCAAAAATCACCGTCCTGGATCGAAAAAGCTATCTTCTATTCGTACCCAACATCCCTGCCGACGTCTTCAGCGATCGCGATCCTTCTCTGCATCAGCGTATGGACCTGAAGCCCGTGCTGGCCCGCGACGACATCGATTTCATTCACGGAGAAGTAACGGCCGTGGATGTGGAAGGCCAACAGGTGACGTTCCTGCCTGCAGAACGACTCGGCGCACCCATCCAATCTCTGGATTATGACTATCTGGTCCTGGCCCTCGGCGCGCGACTTGCCTTCGACGAAATCGAAGGTTTCGCCGAACATGGCCACACTGTCAGCGATCTTTACCAGGGCGAAAAGCTTCGGGCCTATCTGAAGACCCAATATCAGGGCGGACCTATCGCAATCGGGTCGGCTAGGTGGTGTGGACAAAGTGCCTGACCCACAAGCGGATTGAAGCGACGAGGACGAAACCGAGGAAGCTGTCGGCGGTCTTGTCGTATCGGGTCGCCAGTCGGCGGCTGTGTTTGAGCCTTGAGAAGCAGCGCTCAACGAGGTTCCTCAGGGCGTAGATATGACCGTCGATGACGGGCTGAACCTTGCGGTTTCGCCTTGCGGGAATGACGGCGACGACATCCCTGGCGTCAAGGTCGGCCAGGATGAAGTCGGCGTCGTATCCCTTGTCGGCGAGCAGCACGCGAGGCTGTGGGCCG
>Ga0308171_1000295_pt1 | contig 128733 bp, 132 predicted proteins | sample PhyGR1_FD_202135 | JGI IMG/M metagenome (GOLD analysis project Ga0308171, IMG submission 202135) | Phyllosphere microbial communities from UC Gill Tract Community Farm, Albany, California, United States - DLSLSG.R1 | ecosystem: Host-associated > Plants > Phyllosphere > Unclassified | place... | reverse complement strand
TCAACAAGCTCAAGCACTTCCGCCGCTTCGCCACCCGGTTCGACAGGCTGGCACGCCACTACCTCGCCTTCGTCCACATCGCCGCGTCAATGATCTGGATGCGGTGAATGTCGATTCGTCCTAGTCAATGACTGCTGTTGGCGCGATTAGGCTTAAAAATTTCGCAGAGCCGTGCCCGTCTTCATTTCCTTGAAGACGTATTGGGCACGTCCTCGAGCGGCGCTGCGGCCCCCATCTCAAAAAAGAGTGGGGGTGATCCGGCCCGAGGCGGCGGGCTTAGCGGGCCTCGCCGCCTGGGGCCCCCGCAAACCTAATCGCGATTGGCGCGCTCATGACGCTTTTCCTCGCTTGAGCCCTGCCGCGTCGAGCGCGCCGCAGCCGAATGGCCCTTATGCACATCGCCTGCCCCTCCACCTCCGGAGATCTGGCTGCGGGGCGACAGATGATCCGGGTCGTCGGGATCCTTCACCATGGGATCCGGCTTCGGCGACTCCCTGTTCTGGTGGCTTGATCCCGGTCCGCCCCAGCGGTCAGCGTCCTTGTCTTCGCTGATCGAATTTTCTCCTCATGTTGATCCATGGGGGTCAACAAGCGGGCGGGGCGTGTGTTGCCAACGTAAGGAAGGCGCGTCGCGGAACCGTCCCGCCGGCCAGTTAGGCCCACGGGCTCGCAGACGAGCGCCTCAGCCGACCTTCAATCGGAAACATGGCGAGATGGCGCATCGCGCAGCGGCGCCTTCGGTTTTCTGGGCGGATCTTGCTTTGGCCTGCCGACCATCGAGGACGAGGGCGACCACGAAGCGCCTTGGAGGTCGACGGCGACTGTTGGAGAGACGGGCCGGGGCCCAGCCGGAGATTACGGGCGAGGCGTTGGCGCTTCGCCATGGGCCAGGGCAGGAGGCCGCCAGTCGCTCAAGGCTTTCCATGTCCTTGCCCTATGCTGTTAGAGGTTTCAGGGTCGCATGGCGGCGTCGGTGCATGGGTCTGGGGCGTCAGCTGCGGCGATATGAGGCCGGTGTTCCAGTTCCACGCCAGATCCGCGCTCTTTCGCCGACAAACGGCCTGCTCGTGCAGGGCGAACATGCCGGGAGGCAGGGGGCGGACTTGGGGTTGGCCCGCAAACACCATCTGAGAACCCGCCTCTCCGAAAGGCGGCCAGGCCGCCGCGCCTGCGGCAGAGGGCGTGCCGGTGCGGGCGAAGCTGGTCCAGTAGTCGACCATGGCCTGGGAGAGGGCCGCGTGCTCCGGCGTCTGGGGAACCCTGGGCCAGCGGGGCGGCGTCCGGTCGAGATTGCCGAACATGAACGGGAGTTCGGCGGCGTGGAAGGCGTGCAGGCCAGCGGTTTCGGCGGCGGGATAGCTGTGGTCGAACAGATAGAGATAGGAGGGCTTGCCGAGCGCGCCCTGGGATCGCACCAGACGCTCGGACGTCCAGCCGTAGAGCGCGTCCCGCGTGTTCGCCAGGATGCTCTCCTCCATGTCCCAGGAGGGGTAGAGCGCGAGGAAGGCGTCTGCGAGATCCCCGTACCGCGCGTGGATGACACGCTCATAGTCTGACGCCTGAGCCGGCGCTGTCGGGGCCAGCATGCGCAGGGATCTGATCTCGCCGCTGTTGAAGCCGGCGAGAACGGGGACGTCGGCCTGTTGGCGGCGGTCGAAGATCTCGACCAGCTGGTCCGGGAGGACGACGCCGTCGACGGCGGCGAAGGGCGAGAAGCCCGCTGCGGCGGCGGCGTCGGTCAAGGCCTGGGCGTCCATGGCTCTCAGAGCGCGAAGGCCGGGAGCCTGAAGCGGGCGGTGCAGCGCCGCTCCCGCCTGTTCGGCGGCCGGCGCGCCGTAGCGGGCCGTCTTCAGAACGGGCGTCGAAATCATGTAGGCGCTCTGGGCGATGGCCTTGTCGAACAGGCCTTTCGCCAGGGGGGAGGCCATCAGGTAGAGGACGCTCAGCCCGCCGGCGGATTCCCCCGCTATGGTGACATTGTCCGGATCGCCGCCGAAGGCCGCGATGTTCTTCTGCACCCAGCCGAGCGCCGCAACCTGATCCAGAAGACCATAGTTGCCTGAGACGCCGAGGGGGGATTCCGCGCTGAGTTCGGGGTGAGCCAGGTAGCCCAGAACCCCCAGTCGATAGTTGATGGAAACGACGACCACGCCTTTCGCCGCCAGGGCCCCGCCGTCATAGAGCGGCTCCCGGCTGGACCCCGTCAGCAGCGCCCCGCCGTGGATCCATACGATGACGGGCGTCCTGGTCGTCGGGGTCGGCGGCGCCCAGATGTTCAGGGTCAGGCAGTCCTCGCTGGTGGCCCCGAGGTCTTGGGAATAGATCGAGACGATCCTTGGCGTCGGCTGAACGCAGGCTGGCCCGAAGCGCGAGGCGTCAAGAATGCTCGTCCGCCGCGGGGCCGGAAGCGGCGGCCGCCAGCGGTTCTGACCGACCGGCGGCGCAGCGTACGGCAGGCCGCGATAGACCTGTATTTCGTTCTCCAGACGGCCGCGCACCGTCCCTTCCGCGACCGTGACGACGGGCGAGGCGGACGCGGGCGGCCCCTCGGCGGCGGCCGCCGGAACCGCGGCCGTCACGAGGGCTGCGCAGAGGGCGGAAAGAACATTGGCGGGCTTCATCGGGCGGTCTCCGCGATACGATCCGCGCGTCCCAGGACCCTGGCGAGCCAGAGGAAGAGGCCGATGGCGGCGAGATAGACCGGCGTCAGGGCGTAGAGGGCGATCTGCAGCGAGTTTTCCGGATGCGTGGCGCGGAAGGCGTCGCTGGCCAGGCCGACGAAGGTCGGACCGACGCCCATGCCGATGAAGTTCATCACCAGCAGCAGAAGCGCGCCCGACATCACGCGCTGGTTGGGTTGGACCTCCGCCTGGACCAGAGCCACCGACGAGGAGAGATAGAAGTAGTTCAGGAAGGTCGGCAGGGTCAGGAAGGCGAGGGCCAGGGGCCAGGTCGGGGCCCAGATGAAGGCGATGTAGAAGGGCACCGCCAGGGCGAGCGAGGTGGCCGGGAGAAGGGCGTAGGCCCTTTTCGAGCGACGGGTGAAACGGTCGATGAGCCAGCCGGAGGCGAAGATGCCTGCGCTCATTCCGACGCCGACGACGATGGCGTACCATAGGGCGACATCGCCCAGGGTCATGCCTTTTTCACGCATCAGGAAGAGGGTGGCGAAGTTGCCGAGGCCATAGGTGACGATCTGCGTCACGCCGCTGCCCAGGGCCGCCAGGACCAGGGCGGGGCGCGAGAAGAACATGCGGAAGGTCGACCAGAACCCGGCCTTCTGGGCGCCGCCGGCCATGGCGGGATCCAGCCCGCCCCGCCGGGGTTCGCGGACGATCAGCATCAGCAGCAGCGCGGCGCCGACCCCGATCAGGCCGATCACCACGAAGGCCGCGCGCCAGCTGAAGGCCGCCGCGACCGAGGCGCCGAAGGCGATGCCGATGGCCGCGCCGATGGGCGGGCCGAGGTTGTAGATGCCCAGGGCCATGCCGCGGCGACCGGGCGGAAAGGAGTCGGTGATGATGGCGTAGGACGGCGGCACGCCGCCCGCCTCGCCGAAGCCGACGGTCATCCGCGCCGCCGCCAGTTCGCCGAAGCTACGCGACAGGCCGCAGGCGACGGTCGCGGCGCTCCATATGCCGCAGGCGATGGAGACGACCGCGACGCGGTTGGTGCGGTCCGCCAGCCAGCCGACCGGAATGGCGATAAAGCAGTAGAAAAACGCGAAATAGAGCCCGCCCAGCAGGCCCAGTTGGCCGTCGCTGATATGCAGGGTGTCCTGGATCGGCTTGGCCAGGATCGACAGCAGCTGGCGGTCGAGGAAGTTCAGCACATAGATGAACCAGAGCGCGCCCAGGGCGATCCAGGCCTGGCGGCCGACCTGCGTTGGGGGAGGCGCGGCGATCGTCGGGTGACTCATGAGCGTTTCCTCGTGAAGCGGGCCTTGGGGCCCGTCTATTTTTCGGGATGGGTCAGGGCTTGGTAGACAAGCGTGCGCGCGCGGCTGCGAAACTCCGCGCTGACGGGATCGGCCAGGCGTTGGGTCAGGCCGATGAAGATCAGGTCGTTTTCAGGGTCGATCCAGAACCAGGTGCCGCCGCCGCCGCCCCAGCTCAGGGTCCCGCGGCCCTCTGGCGCGCCATGGGCTTCGGGATCAAGCACGACCGAAAACCCCAGGCCGAAGCCGAAAGCCGGGCTGAATGGCAGGAGGCGCAAGGCGTTAGGCGCAGCCAGCACATCCGGGGGGACGGCGTTCAGGCCCATGAGAGCGACGGTCTCGGGCGTCAGGATGCGGACGCCGTCTAGCGATCCGCCATTGAGGATCATCTGGCAGAAGCGTCCGTAGTCCGCCGCCGTCGACAACAGGCCGCCTCCGCCGCCCTGGTAGCGCGGCGGACGCCTATAGTCGTTGATGGGCTGATCGAAGATGTGGGTCGCCTCGCGCAATCCGCCGGCGCCGTCGTCGCTGTAGATGGAGGTGAGGCGGTCTTCATTGTCGGGGCTCGTCTGGAAGGCCGTATCGACCATTCCCAGAGGGGCGAAAATCCGGCCCTGAAGAAAGTCGCCGAAGGCCTGACCCGTCAGTCTTTCGACGACGAGGCCCTGAAGATCGGCTGCGATGGAATAGAACCACTCGCCGCCCGGCTGGAACATGAAGGGGACCAGCGCTGCACGCCGGGCCAGCTCGTCCAGACTTTCTGCGCCCAGGACCGAAGCGTCGCGATAGGCGCGTTCGACCGGGTGGACATCGAACAGGCCGTAGCCGAGGCCTGAGGTGTGGCTCATCAGCTCGCGCAGGGTCGGCGCCCGCCGGGCCTTTTCGGTCAGCAGGACGCCCTTGTCGTCGACGCCGCGATAGACCCCGGTCGCCGCGAACTCGGGCAGGACGGTGGTGATCGGGTCGTCGAGCGCCCAGAGACCCTCTTCGAACAGGATCATCATGGCCACGGCGGCCACGGGCTTGGTCATTGAATAGATGCGGAACAGCGCGTCACGCGCCAGCGGTTCGGCGGCGTCAAGGCTGGGATGGCCGAAGGTTTCGAAGGCGGCGACCTGACCATGGCGCATCAGGAGGGCGGTCGCGCCGGCGACCTGCCCGTCTTCGACCATCCCGGCCATGAAGGCCTTGAGTCGGTTCAGACCCCGACGGTCGAATCCCAGGTCCTCGGGCGCGGTCGAGAAGGTCAGGCCGCCAGGCTCATGCATCGTCGGCGGCGCTCCGGCGTTCCGCCGCCCGGCTCTGGCAGATGCCGATGAAACCATGGGCCATGAAGGCGGCCATGCGGGCCTTGATGGCCTCGAAATCGTCGGATCGGCACAGGCCGCCGGACAGGTGGTCGATCCGGCCGGTCCGCGCCAGCGTCAGGGTCAGGGCGCCGGTCACGAAGTGATAGCCCCAGAAGATGTCCTCCTCGGCGCAGGCGGGCAGGGCCTGCTTCAACAGGGCGATCAGCCGCAAAACCACGGGATCATAGAGGCGGTCCATCACCTCCGCGCCCCAGGCCGGCGTATTGTTGATCTGGGCGCTCAGGGCGCCGAAGTGACGCCAGCCGTCGCCGCCGGTCGAATAGGTGTCGAGGTCGGTGTCCAGAAAGGCGCGCAAGGCGCCCTCGACGGTCGGCCTGCCCTGGACCTGGGCCTCATAGGCGTCGAGCGCCTCCATCCGTCGACCTACGGTGATGGGCGCGCGGCGCGCCATCACCTTGTCGAAGACCTCCTGTTTGTCGGTGAAGTAGTAGTGGATCAGGGATTTGTGCACCCCGACCTTGTCGGCGATGTCCTTGATCGTGACGCCGTGAAGGCCGTTGCGCGAGAAGAGGTCCTCGGCCGCGTCCAGCAGTTGCTCGAGGCTCTCTGCCCGCTGTTCGGCTTTGCGACGGGGCTTGCGGACGGGAGTGGAAGACATGCGCTGGACCTCGATGCGCCCGGCCGTGACCCGTCGGGGGGCCGATTCCGGGACGGAAACAGCCGTCACTCTATGCGTCCCCGAACACGGCGCGAAGCTGCGTCTTGTTGATCTTGCCGGTTGCGGCCAGCGGCATCTGTTCGACCGCGACGATCTGGTCGGGAATCCACCAGTCTGCGACGCGGCCCTTCAGCGCCGCTCTGAGCGCGGCCGGGTCCAGGGCTGCGTCGCCGGTCGGCTCGATGATCATGACCGGACGCTCGCCCCATTTGGCGTCGACGCGGCCAATCACCGCCACAAGGCTCACCGAGGGCAGGGCGCCGATGATCTCCTCGATCTCCATCGGGTTGATCCATTCGCCGCCGGACTTGATCAGGTCCTTGGACCGCCCCGCCAGAACGAGGTTGCCGGCGTCATCGATCTTCGCGAGGTCGCCGGTGTCGAACCATCCCTCGGCGTCGAGCGCCGAGGTCTCCGCGCCGTAATAGCGCTGGATGACGCTTTGTCCCCTCACCTTCAGGCGGCCCACGGCGTTGCGCTGGTCTTCCAGGGGCCGCCCGGCCTCGTCGGTCAGCAGCAGGTCGAGGCCCATCGGCGCACGCCCGGCGCCGCGCCGGCCGTTCGCCGGCGCCGTGGCGGGGGAGATGGCGCCGAGCGGGGACAGTTCGGTCATGCCCCAACTGGTCTGGACCGTCACGCCGAGACGGCTTTCCAGTCGCTGGAGCAGGGCGTCGGGGCAGGGCGCGCCGCCGAGGATGATGCGCTTCAGCGAGGGCAGGTCGCCGCCGGTCTGGTCCAGATGATCGACGAGGCCGAGCCAGACGGTCGGCACGCCTACCGCCACGGTGGCGCCGTGCGAGCGGATCAGCCGGTCGAGCGCCGGCCCGCCCGTGACGCGCCCGGGCAGCACCAGGCTCGCGCCCACGGCCGGGGCCGCGAAGGGCAGGCCCCAGGCATTGGCGTGGAACATGGGGACCGCGACCAGGATGACGTCATCCGCGGTCAAGGCCATGGCGTCGGCTTGCAAGGACCGGATGGTGTGCAGGTAGTTGGAGCGATGGGTGTAGCCGACGCCCTTGGGCGCGCCCGTGGTTCCCGAGGTGAAGCAGAGCCCGGCGAGGGTCGTCTCCTCGAACTCGCCCCACGCGACGGAGCGGCCCCTGGCGGCGATAAGCGTCTCCAGGTCGATGACGCGCGGTTCGGCCTGACCGGGTTCGCCGTCCAGAAGGATCAGATGTTCGAGGCTGGGACAGGCGGCCATAAGAGCGTCGCCCAGGGGGCGCAGGTCGGCGCTGATGGCCAGGACCCGGTCGCCCGCCTCGACCGCCATGGCGGCGAGTTGGGCCAGGGTAAGCCGGGGATTCAGGGTGTGGCAGACCATGCCCGCCCCCATGGCGGCGTACCAGACCTCCATGTGGTTCTGCGTGTTCCACGCCAGGGTCGCCACGCGGTCGCCAGGCCCCAGTCCCAGGCCCAGAAGGGCGCCGGAAAGCCGGTTGGCCCGGTCGCGGAGATCCCGATAGCCGATCGTCTGGTCGTCGTCTGACCCGCCCGCGGTGACGACCCGGGCCGCGTCGTGCCATTTGGCGCCGTGATCGAGGAAGCGATCAACGGTGAGCGCATAGTCCTGCATGAGGGCGGGAGTGAAGCCGGTCATCCGTGGGGTAGGTCCAGACACAGTTACAAAGGCCGGGGAGGGCCGGAAGCGGGGGCGCGCGAGGCGCGCCCCCGCCAGGTTTCTAGAAGGTCTTGGTCAGGTTCACGCCGAACTGCCGCGGCGGACCCGCGTAGCGAAGACCCGAGTTGATCGCGGCGATATAGGTCTGGTCCGTCGCGTTCTGCGCATAGGCTGCAAGGGTCCAGTCGCCGGTCCTGTAGCTCAGCAGCAGGTTGACCAGATTGCGGGCCTCCAGTCGGTCGCCCAGGGCTGCATTGTTGAAGATGCTCGTCCAGGCCTCGCCAATGTGGGCGTAGTCGATGCGGGGGGACAGCGTCGCGCCGTTGGGCAGGGCGAAGTCGTACTGTATGCCGATATTGAAGGTCAGCTCTGGGGCGTATCCCTGGGTGTTTCCATCAAGATTCAGGCAGTTGGCTGTCTCGGGACCCGTCGTGGCGTCGCACGCGCCGCTGCGCGCGACACGGGGGTCGGCGGCGTAGAACTCGCCCAGCTCAGAGCGGGAGACGGCCGCGCCGACATCTACGGTCCAGGCGTTCAGGCGGACCTGGGCCGAGGCTTCGAGGCCCATCAGGACGGTTTCGTCCGAGACGTTGACGATCGAACTGAACAGGGGAACGGCCGGATCGCCGACGACGACCTGGAAGCCCTCATAGGTCATGTAGTAGGCGCCCAGCTGGGTGCGAACCCGACCGTCGAACAGGGTCGACTTCCAGCCCAGTTCGTAGTCGACAACGTCTTCCGGCCCGAATGAACTTGCCGGCGCATAGAAGTTCGGCGCGTTGAGCCCGCCCATCTTGAAGCCGTTCGCCACGAAGCCGTAGACGAAGTTGTTGTCGTCGATCTTGTAGTTGATGCTCAGCTTGCCCGTGGTCTTTTCGGCCGTGACCTCGTCGTTCTGGAGCAACTGCAGCCCCAGCGCAGGATAGGTCGTGTAGACGTTTTCGTTGCGCGAGGTGCTTTCAGACCAGCGGGCGCCCAGCTGAATCTGCAACCGGTCCGAGATGTCATAACTGACCTGGCCGAAGACGGCCTTGGTCTCCTTCGGAGTCTCACCGAAGATGTAATAGTCGAGCACGCCTTCCGGGAAGCCGACGTGATAGGCGCCTTGGGGGAAGGTGGTGACCGGGAAGGTGACGTTGTCCTGCTGCCAGAAGGCGCCCAGCAGCCAGGTCAGGCGCTGGTTGTCGGGCGAGACGAGGTTGATCTCCTGGGACCATACGTCCTCTTCGACGCGGTCATAGAAGGTGTTGTTCAGTGCGCTGGTCCCGTCCAGGTCGGTCGAGAACTCGCTGATCCCGTCCTGATAGCCGGTGATCGAGCGAAGGGTGACGCCGTTGTCGAAGACGTAGCTGACGTTCAGCGAAACCCGCGCCGTCTCGTCCAGGCCGGAGTGGGGCCCGTTGGCGGTGATCTTGAACGGATCATTGGTCGACAAGGCCGGATCGGCCGGATAGCCGCCAAAGTCCAGCTTGTTATAGTCGGCCTTGAGCAGGACCCGCAGGGCCGTCGTCGGGGTCCAGAGGAAGCTGGCGCGGACGCTGTTCATGTCCACGTCGCCGGGGCTGCCCTTATAGGGGCCCGTGATGTCATGGAAGCTGCTGCGCTGTTCGCTGTTCACGGCGAAGCGGGCGGCGAGGGTGTCGCTGATCGGCAGGTTGACGGCGCCCTGGAATTTCAGATTGTCGTAGTTGCCGACCTGGCCCATCACATAGCCGTTCACGCCCGAGAAGTCGGGATTGCGCGAGGTGATGAAGACGGCGCCGCCTGTGGCGTTGGTGCCGGCGAAGGTGCCCTGCGGCCCGCGGAGAAGCTCGACGCTGCCGATGTCGTAATAGGGTTCGGTCTGGAAATAGCCCGGGAAGACCGGGACGCCGTCGCGATAGGTGGTGACGCCCACCCCGATGGCGGTGGTGGGCTCAGACTTTCCGATGCCGCGGACGTTGAAATAATTGCCCTGGCCGAAGTTCTGGACGGTGGTGGAAGGGGCCACGAACTGCAGCTGCTCCAGGGAGAAGACGCCCCGGTCGCTCAGGCTTTCGCCGGAAAGAACCGTGGCGGCGACGGCGGTCGTCTGCAGGTTGCTGGTGCGTCGTTCGGCCGTCACGACGACCTCTTCCACCGTAACCGGGCTGTCGTCAGCCTGCGGCGTCGGGCCATTGGGCACGTCCTGAGCCTGGGCCGCCCCGGCCCATAGCAGCGCGGCGACAGATGTCGTTATCCAGAGCCTGTCGGCCATGGGCATTCCCTCCGGTTTCCTCGGCGTTCTGACGACGCCATGAGGGCAAGCTTTCATTCAAAGCGCGCCTTGTCAACATTCACTAGTCGGCGGGTGAATATTGACGTTTGGGCTAGTTTGTCGTCACCTGCCGGTCGCGGGCCTGCCCGCCAGGACCCGGAGAGGACGATGATGATTGATCTGACAGGCCGCACGGCGATTGTGACGGGGGCGGGCGGAGGCCTGGGTCGTTCGCACGCCCTGGCGTTGGCGCGATACGGCGCCCGCGTGGTGGTCAACGACATGTCGGCGGGCGGCGCGGAGGCGGTGGCCATGGAGATTCGCGAGGCGGGCGGCGAGACTGTGGCCTGCCCGTGCAGCGTTACGGATCGACCGGCCGTGGAGGCTATGGTGGCCGAGGCCGTGGCGCGCTGGGGATCGGTCGATATTGTCGTGAACAACGCCGGGATCCTGCGCGACAGGACGTTCGCCAAGATGGACCTGGACGACTTCGCCGCCGTGATCGACGTCCATCTCATGGGCTCGGTCAATGTCACCAAGGCCGCATGGCCGCATATGCGCGAGCGGGGGTACGGGCGGATCGTGTTCACGACGTCCTCGTCGGGTCTCTACGGCAATTTCGGCCAGTCCAACTATGCTGCGGCCAAGATGGCCCTGGTCGGCCTGATGCAGACCCTGGCTCTCGAGGGCGAGAAGTCGGGCATCCGGGTGAATTGCCTGGCGCCCAGCGCCGCCACCCAGATGACCGAAGGCCTCTATTCCGAGGCGGCGCTCAAGGGGCTTTCGACCGATCTGGTCAGCCCAGGCGTGGTCGCCCTTGTTGCGGAAAACGCGCCGACGCGAATGGTTCTGTTGGCTGGGTCGGGCGGTTTCGAACAGGCGCACATCACCATGACCCGGGGGGTCTACATTGGCGAGGCGGCTGACGCTGCGGATCAGCTGCAGCGCTGCTGGCCGCAGGTGTCCGACCGGGCCGGCGAGGTGACGCCGGCCTCCGGCTCCGCCCAGTACCAGCACGAAATCAATCACCCCGGCCGCGCTACAGCTGCGGCTGCCTGACGTCGGGTCTCATTCGCCAAGCTCAACCGCCCAGTGACAGGGCCTTCCCGTCAAAGGAGACCTTACGATGCGTGAAGCCGTCATCGTCTCGACCGCGCGCACCCCGATCGGCCGGGCCTATCGGGGCGCCTTCAATGCGACGCCCTCGCCGACCCTGGCGGCGCATGCCCTGACCCATGCCGTCACGCGCGCAGGAATTGATCCGACCGAGATCGACGACTGCCTGATCGGCGCCGCCATGCCGCAAGGGATCCAGCACACCATTGGACGCACGGCGGCCCTGGCCGCCGGTCTGCCCGTCACCGTGTCGGGCATGACGCTGGACCGGCAGTGCTCGTCGGGCCTCATGGCTATAGCCACGGCGGCCAAGCAGATCATCGTCGATCGCATGCAGCTGGTCGTCGCCGGCGGCGTCGAATCCATCTCGATGGTCCAGGACGAGGGGTTCCGCGCCGACCCCGACCCCCTTGTCTTGCAGCATGCGCCCGACGCCTACATGCCCATGCTGCGGACGGCAGAGGTGGTGGGCGAACGCTACGGGATTTCACGCGAAGCCTGCGACGCCTACGCCCTTCAGTCGCAGCAGCGAACGGCGGCGGCTATGGCGGCAGGACGGTTCGACGAAGAGATCGCGCCGATGGGCGCCCGGATGAAGGTGACCGACAAACTGTCGGGCGCGGTGTCCTGGCGCGATCTGGTGCTTGAACGCGATGAGGGCGCGCGGGCCGACACCACGCTTGAGGGCTTGGCCGGTCTCCGCCCGGTGACGCTCGGAGGGATCGTGACGGCAGGCAACGCCAGCCAGTTGTCGGACGGCGCCTCGGCCTGTGTCCTTATGGAGGGAGCGGAGGCCGAGCGACGAGGTCTGCAGCCGCTTGGTCGCTACGTCGGCATGGCCGTCGCCGGCGTGGCCCCCGATGAAATGGGCATAGGCCCCGTTCGCGCCGTGCCGCGCCTGTTGGAACGGTTCGGGCTGCGGGTGGAAGACATCGGTCTGTGGGAGCTGAACGAGGCTTTCGCCGTTCAGGTTCTGCACTGCCGGGATGTTCTGGAAATCCCTGACGAGCGGCTGAACGTCAATGGCGGGGCCATCTCGATCGGCCACCCTTATGGCATGTCCGGGGCGCGGATGGTGGGGCATGTCTTGCTTGAGGCCCGCCGACGAGGCGCTCGCTACGTCATCGTGACGATGTGCGTCGGCGGCGGTATGGGGGCGGCGGGACTGTTCGAGGCTTTCGCCTGAAGACTATTTCGGGGGTCCGAGCAGGCCGTTGAGATGTTGCGCCGGCAGGTCGGTCGCCACGTTCCGGGCGAGGCGGCCGCCCCAGTCGGTCAGGGCGTTCCCCATTTCGGCTGTATATTGATAGAGGGTGTAGGAGCGCATGGCGACGCCAGCCGCGTCGACGTGGTCCGACTTTTGGCCCAGAACCTTCGGCACGATGAAGGGCGGCGCGGCCAGGCGTTCGGAGGCCGTGATGGTCCCCGACAGGCTGCGTTGCCCGCGGTGAGCGGCGTGAGGTCAGGCTCCGTGGGCCGACATGGCGAAGCCGGCCCAGATCATCAGCCCCAGCCCCGCCAGCAGGGCCATCGCGCCGACGCTGATCGTCACCTTTAGAGCGAGAGACTTCATCTGCCTTCTCCGTTCTGCAAAACGCATTCGCCCCTGTCAGCGGGCTGGCGCCAATGCGACCTGAGGCCGCAGTCTCGGCCTTGCAGGCCTTGCAGGCCTTGCAGGCCTTGCAGGCCTGGCGCTTCGGCGACGAGTCCAGTCGGGCGGAACGCTGGGGGGCGTGCAATCCCGCTTCGAGGTTGTCGCGCCGAAGCGCCTAAGTTTGAGCCAAGGCATTGGCGCCTTGCTCGGCCCGCCCTTTGGCGCATCGATCCCGCGAGCGCGGTGGTGGCGATCGGAGCGTCAAGGTTCGAATGACGATGCGCCTTGAGCAAATCAAGTAAGATCAAGTATTCGCATCGTTAATATATTATTAGTAATAGTCCTTTCACTATCTTTGGCAGTCGATAATACATCGAGTGCCTTAATCTCTGAAAATCGACTAATTTAGAAGAAGCGTATCCCGCCTTCTATGTAACTCATACGAACATTCCGGGCTTACACGCATCACCAATCTGTGGGGTGTTCATCGGAATATTTTGGGGTATGGTGAATTGGTCGATATTGTGGCGTCGCGTTGCGTGGTGGAGCGACAAACGGTCGAGCGGGGACGGCCAAAGCCTGGAGCGTCGGTGTGGTGCACGGTTCTGCTGAGGTCGAGGCGCCAGGCGCGCCGCAGAAATCTCTATGGTTTTCGGTCGATCGCCGCGTGTCTCAGGATCGGCGTCGACCCGCGTCGATCAACGAGGACGATCGCGATGCGATTTGCGGTCGCGCGCTGGCCAACTGGGTGGACGGCGAACGGCGCGCCCGACTGATTGTCACACGCGATCTGGACGTGATGTGGATGAATGAAGCGGCGCGGGCCCTGCGCGACGAGGGCGAAGCCTTTGCGGTCAGCGACGGGCGCTTGACGCCGCGGTCGCCGATCATCGCCAGCCTGGTCCTCGGCGCGCGTTCGGAGGAGGCGGGCTGCGCCGTGGTGCCCGGCGAAGGCGGCCGTCACTGGGTGGCCTGGACGCGCGAGGTCTGCGCGCCGCCCAATGTCCTGGTCGGACTGACGATGCAGAGAGCCCGCAGCGAAATCCGCTTTCAGGCCCTGATCGAGAACCACCTGCTGACCCCGTCCGAGGGCCGGATCATCGAGATGCTGCTGGGCGGGGCGGAGACGGGCAGGATCGCGCAGGCCCTGGATATCTCCATCGAGACCCTGCGCACCCATCTGAAGCACGCCTACCAGAAGCTCGGCGTGCGCAGCCGGGGCGAGCTCTTCGCCGAGGCCCTGAGTTTCGTCGGCCCCTAGGCGGCGGGCGTCGAGGCGACAGGCAGGGCCGGGGACGCTGTATGGACAGGCGCGGCGGCGCTGGCGGAGTCTGCCTGTACGAGCAAGGGACCCAGGGCGAAGGCGGCGACCGCCGCACCCGCCGACAGGGCCAGAACCGCCACGACGGCATAGGTCAGGCCCGAACCGGAGCGACGACGGCGGAAGCCGCCGGTCTTCACGCCGCGAATGATCACGAAGGGCCGCTGGCTGAAGGCCTCGGAGCCGATGATATTATGTTGGGACAAGAACGCGCTCCCCGACTGTCCAGGAATGGATCAGTTCAGAGAGCGGTCCGGTGAGGCCAAAGGATGGCGAACGCTGCTCCCCGGCGCCGTTCAACTTCCGAGGGTGACGTTGATCATGCGCCCGCCGCGCGTCTGGACCCGCTTCATCAGCACCACGATGTCGTCGCCGGCCTTGACCGGCGAGATCAGGAACCAGCTCCCGTCCGGCAGGCCGGTGAAACGGAAGGCGCCGTCGGCGCAAGGCTGGGCGCGCTCGTAGGAGCGGTAGTCGGCGCCCTGTTCGCCGGCCGAGCGGGCGCGCACCACCGGAGCGGGCACGGCGGCGCGTTCGGTCGAGCCATAGAGGCGCTGCATCCGGGCGCGGGTGTAGCCGGTGTCCGGGATCAGGCCGACGTTGCCGACACAGTTGAAGGTCCTGCCGTCCTGGGCAAAGGTGACGCGTCCCTCGATCGAGGCCTGACCGGCGCGCGTCGACCAGTCGAAGGCCTCGGCGCTGAACGCGGTTGAACCGGCGCCTGACATGGTTGCCGGCGTGGTGGCGCAGGCGGACAGGGCCAGGGCGCCGATCACGGCGGCGGTCAGGGCGATCGAACGCGACGCAGGGCGGAACGACATAGAGGCGGGCTCCTGGAATACTCGTTTCAAGCCTATCGGCATGGCCCCCTATGACGCCGCGAGTCAAGGTTGCCCGCCGTCGCGAGGTGGGCCACAAGAGCGCCGGAGACCGGACGCAGAGACCGGCCAGAAACGTTTTCAGGAACTTCATGACCGTCACCATCGACGACATCCGCGCGGCGCAGCAACGCATCGCCGGCCAGGTCGACCGGACGCCCGTCCGCTATTCGCGCCGCCTGTCGCAACTGACCGGCGCCGAGATCTGGATCAAGTTCGACAACCTGCATTTCACCGGCAGCTTCAAGGAGCGCGGCGCCCTGAATCGGTTGCTGCAGCTGACGCCGGAGGAAATGAAGCGCGGCGTCGTCGCCGCCTCGGCGGGTAATCACGCCCAGGCTCTGGCCTATCACGGCGTCCGTCTGGGCGTGCCGGTCACCATCGTCATGCCCGAGGGCACCCCCTTCGTGAAGGTGGACGGCACCCGCGCCCACGGCGCCAATGTCGTCATCCACGGCCTCGATTTTTCCGGCTCGACCGAGGAGGCCAGGCGGCTTCAGGTCGAGCACGGCTATGTCTTCGTCTCGGCCTTTGACGACGAGGGCATTGTCGCGGGCCAGGGCGTCTGCGGGCTGGAGTTCATCGAGGACGCGCCCGATCTGGACGCCCTGATCATCCCTATCGGCGGCGGCGGCCTGATCGCCGGCAGCGCCATCGCCGCCAAGGCGATCAAGCCTGACATCAAGATCTTCGGCGTCGAGGCCGCCCGCTATCCGTCCTTCACCGCCCGTCGTCGCGGCGAACCGGCCAAGTGCAGCGGCCAGACCATCGCCGAGGGCATCGCCATCAAGGCCGTGGGCGAGATTCCCTTCGCTCTGGCCGACGGCCTGATCGACGAGATCTTCGTCTGCGAGGAAGCCGATTTCGAGAAGGGCGTGGCCCTGCTGGCGACGCTGGAGAAGACGGTGGCCGAGGGCGCCGGCGCCGGCGGTCTGGCCGCCATCCTGGCCAATCCCGAACGCTTCAAGGGCATGAAGGTCGGCGTCGAGCTGACCGGCGGCAATATCGACGCCCGCATGCTGGCCGTGGTGCTGAACCGCGAAATGGTTCGCGAGAAGCGGCTGATCGTCTATCGCATCCTGGGCGACGACCGCCCCGGCATGCTGTCGGCCATGGCCGCCGTGATCGGCGGGCTGGGCGGCAACATCATCGACGTCGTGCACAACCGGCTGGCGCTGGACGTGCCGGCCAAGGGCGCGGAGTTCGACATCATGGTCGAGACCCGCGACGCCAGACATGCCGAGGAAATCGGCGAAGCCTTGAAGGAACGCGGCTATGAACTTCGCATGGGCTAGGCCCGTTTTGGCGGCGGTTTCCGCGGCCGCCCTGCTGGCCACGGCCGCCTGCAATCGCCAGCCGGCCGCATCCAGCGCCGACCTGGCCAAGAACGCCGAGGCCGCCGCTGCCTTCATGAAGACCAACGCCTCGGCGGAAGGGGTGCAGACCCTGCCGTCGGGCCTGCAATACAAGGTGGTCGCCAGCGGCCCGGCGGGCGGCGTCCGTCCCGACCGCAACGACCTGGCGCGCGTCGATTATGAAGGCAGCCTGACCGACGGCACGGTCTTCGACAGCTCGTTCAAGCGCGGCTCGCCTGCCGTCTTCAGCCCCGAACAGGTCGTCCCCGGCTGGACCGAGGCCCTGCAACTGATGAAGCCCGGCGACGAGTGGCTGCTCTACGTCCCGCCCGAGCTGGGTTACGGCGAGGCCGGCGGCCCGCCGGCGATCCCCGGCAACGCCGTGCTGGTGTTCCGGCTGAAGCTGCTCGACGTGGCGCCTGTGCCGGGCGGCGGTCGCGGCGTAGGTTCGGCTGACGTCTGACGTTTCTCCCTCCCCTTCATGGGGAGGGTGGTCGCGTAGCGACCGGGTGGGGAGGGCAAGGCTGATTATCCGCTGCGTCCGATTTCCGAAGCGCCCCCACCCGACTTCGGCCCCGATCAAGTCGGGGCCTCAGCCACCCTCCCCATGAAGGGGAGGGAGAGGCGTGCGCCATTCCGCTTTGACGCTCTCATCGGTCTCCCCCGCCAGCCGCGCCTCGCGCAGCGCTTCGAACCTCCCCGCGTCCAGCCGCGGCAGGGCCCAGACCGCCGCCCCCCGCACCACGGGCGCGGGGTCGTCCAGAAGGGCCTCGACCGGGGCGATCAGCGCCGCGTCCTCTGAGTTCCCCGCTGCATAGAGCACGTTGCGGATGAACCGATCCCGCCCGATCCGCTTGACCGGGCTCTTGGTGAACAGGGCGCGGAACGCGGGATCGTCCAGCGCCAGCAGGTCAGCCAGCCTCGGCCCCTTCAGGCTGTCGCGGGCGTGCAGTCGCGCCTCCGACGCCCCTTGCGCGAACTTGTTCCAGGGACAGGCGCCCAGGCAGTCGTCGCAGCCATAGATGCGCGGCCCCGCCGCGATGCGGAACTCGACCGGCCACGGGTCAGCAAACTCGATGGTCAGATACGACAGGCAGCGGCGCGCATCGATCTGGAACGGCGCGGGGAAAGCGTTCGTGGGGCAGGCGTCCAGACAGGCGGTGCACCGGCCGCAATGCTCGGTCTCGGGCTCGTCCGCCTCGATCTCGGCGGCGGTCAGGATGACGCCGAGGAAGAGCCAGTTGCCGTGGGTCCGGCTCAGCAGATTGGTGTGCTTGCCCTGCCAGCCCAGACCGGCGCGCTGGGCCAGGGGCTTTTCCATCAGGGGGGCGGTGTCGACGAAGACCTTGACCTCCTGCCCCAGCCGCGCCGCCATCTGCCCGGCCAGAATCTTCAGCCGCCCCTTGATGACCTCGTGATAGTCGTCGCCGCGCGCATAGACCGAGATATAGCCCGCCGACTTGTCCTCAAGCTCGGGCAGGGGATCGGCCTCGGGGCCGTAGTTCATGCCCAGGACGATGGCGGTCCTGGCCCCGTCCCACATGGCGGTGGGGTGGGCGCGGCGCTCCAGCGTCGTCTCCATCCAGCCCATGTCGCCGTGCCGTCCGGCCTCGACGAAGTGGGCCAGCTTCTCGCCCGCGCTCCACGGCTCGCTGGCCGAGGCGAAGCGGCACACGCCGAAGCCCAGTTCGGCGGCGCGCTGTCGGATGAAGATGCGGGGATCGGCCGCCATGAAGGGGCCTTTGCCCCTGTTAGCCTCAGAAGTCGAGGTCGGCGTACCAGGTCGCCGGCTGCACGCCCGGGAAACGGTCGGTCAGCAGCGGTCGGAAACAGGGGCGCGACTTCAGCTTGGAATACCAGGTCTTCAGCGCCGGATAGGACGCCCAGGTGATCTCGCCGAAATAGTCCAGCACCGACAGGTGGCCCGCCGCGATCAGGTCGGCCTGACTGAGCCGCCGCCCCGCCAGCCATTCGCGACCGGCGGCCAGGGCCTCGAACATGGCCAGATGGATGCGCAGCGCGTCGCGCCCCTCGCGCAGCATTCGCGCCTCGGGCGGGCCCAGCCGCAGCAGGGGCTTTTCCATCCGCTCATGCAGCAGGACGGCGTCGACCTCGTCGATGAAGCGGCGGTTGAACCAGGCCGCCAGCCGCCGCGCCTCGGCGCGTTCGCCGATGTCGGCGGGCATCAGGACGTCGCCCTTGGACCGGTCCTCGATCCAGCCGAGGATGGAGTCGATCTCGCACAGGGTCAGGGTCTTGCCCTTCTCCGTCACGGTCAGGACCGGCGGCATCCCCGAGGGGTTGAGGTCGATGACGGGGCAGTCGTCCTCCCACGGCTTGACCAGTTCCTCGCCGAATTCGACGCGCGCCTCGCCCAGGGCCAACCGCGCGGTGCGCGAGCCGGGATGGAAGGCGAAATGATAGAGGACGGCGGGGGCGGACATTGATCGATCCATAGGCCCCGCGCGTTAAGACCGCGTTTACCGCGACGGACGGTCGCGGCTCAGGACCAGGGACCGGGGCGGATCGCCAGCGGTTCTTCGACCGTCTCTGAAGACGGCCCGGATACCGTCGGCGTCTCGACGGAAGCGTCGCGGCGACCGTGATCCTCGCCCTTGCCGCGCGGGTCGGCGTGGATCAGCAGGTCGGCATGGGGGAATGCCGCCAGCACGCGCTGCTCGGCCTCGACCACGATGGCGTGCGCGGCCTCCAGCGTCAGGCTCGGCTCCAGGTCGACGTGCATCTGGATCATCAGCACCTGCCCGGCCATGCGGGTGCGAAGTTGGTGGACGCCTGAGATGCGGGGATCGGCCAGGACGGCGGCGGTGATCGTCACGCGCGCCTCTTCCGGCCCGGCATGGTCCAGCAGGTGGTCGGCGGACTCGCGCAGCAGGCTGACGGCGCCCCAGAACAGCCAGACCGCCACGACCAGACCCGCCGCCGCGTCCAGCCCCGGCGCGCCCAGGTAGGCGCCCGAGACCACGCCGATCAGCACTACCACATTGGCCGCCAGGTCGGCGGCGTAGTGGGCGCGGTCGCCCGCCACGGCGAGAGACGCGGTCTTCTTCAGCGCCCGGGTCTGCATCCACACCAGCCACAGGGTGACGGCGATGGAGGCGACGACCACGCCGACAGCCCAGCCCCCCGCGGCGACGGGGCGAGGGTCGAAGATGCGCTGCACCGCCTCCCAGCCGATGAAGACGGCCGAGGCGAAGATCAGGCCCGCCTGGACCAGACCGGCCAGGGCCTCGGCCTTGCCGTGGCCATAGCGGTGCTCGGGATCGGCGGGGGCCGCCGCCCAGCGCACGGCGAAGAAGGTGGCCAGGGAGGCGATCAGGTCCAGCGACGAATCCGCCAGGGTCGCCAGGATCGAGACGGAGCCCGAGGCCCCGAGCGCAAAGGCCTTCATCACGATCAGGATCGTGGCCGCCCCCACCGACAGGGTGGTGATCCGGCGGGTCGTGGCGTGAGCGTCGTCTAGGGGGGAGGCGGTCATCCCCGCCCTTGTCGCGCAAAAGCGGTCATCCGCCAATGGCGGCGTCCTGATCGGGGCGCTAAGGAAGGGATTGCTGGCGCGGACGGACCGCCGCCAGTCGAGACGGAGTTTCCATGGCGGACTGGCTGACGGCGATCCTTCTGGGTCTGGTCGAGGGATTGACCGAGTTCATTCCGGTGTCGTCCACCGGCCACCTGCTGCTGCTGGGACATTTCCTCGGCTTCGAGAGCACGGGCAAGACGTTCGAGATCGTCATCCAGCTGGGCGCCCTGCTGGCCATCATCAGCGTCTATTTCAAACGTCTGTGGACCCTGGCGACGCGCTGGCCCTTCGATGCAGAGGCGCGGCGTTTTCTGATCGGCCTGCTGGTCGCCTTCGCCCCCGCCGTGGTGATCGGCTTCCTGGCCTACGGCTTCATCAAGACGGTGCTGTTCGAGACGCCGCTGGTGGTCTGCGTCGCCCTGATCGTCGGGGGACTGCTGCTGCTGTGGCTGGACCGGCTGAAGAAGATGCCCACCTATCTGGACGCCGACCGCTATCCTTTCCGCGTCTATTTCCTGATTGGCCTGTTCCAGTGCCTGGCCATGGTTCCGGGCGTGTCGCGCTCGGGCGCCACCATCGCCGGGGGCCTGTTGCTGGGCACGGACAAGCGCTCGGCGGCCGAGTTCAGCTTCTTCCTGGCCCTGCCGACCATGGGGGCGGCGGTCTTCTACGACCTGTTCAAGAACCGCGACGTGCTGGACTTCAGCGACTTCGGCCTGATTGCCGTGGGTTTCGTCGCCGCCTTCCTGACGGCCCTGGTGGTGGTGCGCTTCCTGCTGGACTTCGTGTCCAAGCGCGGCTTCGGCCCCTTCGCCTGGTGGCGGATCGCCGTGGGCGTGGCGGGCATCATCGGCCTGACCGTGACGGGGGCGCTGTAACCTTCTTTCCTCCCCACCCTGTGGGGAGGGGGACCACGAAGTGGTGGAGGGGGCGGCACAGACGGTTGACGTAGAGTCGCCCCCTCCGTCACGTCGCCTACGGCTCCGCGCCACCTCCCCATGAAATGGGGAGGAAAGGCAGAGGCATAGCCTAAGAAAAACCCCTCGGGACGCGGGTCCCGAGGGGTTTTTCGTGGCCGGCGCCGATCAGGCGGCGGCGGGGCTTTCGGCGTATTGCCCGCCGACGCGATAGCGGAACAGGTAGCCAGGCGCGATGGCTTCCAGACCGGTCGGCGCGATGCCCAGCGCGGCCAGACCGTCCGCGCCCGGCGCGACGACGTTGTCGTTTTCCAGAAGCACCACCTGATCCTTGGTCAATGCGGGCGCCAGACCGATCGCCGCCGGGATCTGCGCCAGCGACCCGAGGATGCGGGCGGCGAAGAAGGGCACGGGGATCAGGAAGCGATTGCGGTTGGTCTCGCGCAGGATGAACTTCAGGATGTCCTCGAAGGTCCAGACCGACGGGCCGCCCAGTTCGAAGGTCTTGCCCTCGGCTTCCGGCGCGACGGTGGCGCGGGCCACAGCCTCGGCCACGTCGCCGACATAGACGGGCTGGAACCTCGTCACGCCGCCGCCGATCAGGGGCAGGGCCGGCGAGAAGGTCGCCATGGCGGCGAAACGGTTCAGGAAGGCGTCTCCCTTGCCGAAGATGATCGACGGGCGGATGACCACGGCGCCGGGGAAGGCGGCGCGGACGGCGGCCTCGGCGGCGCCCTTGGTGCGGGCGTAGTCGGCCTTGCCGTTCACGTCGGCGCCGATGGCCGACATATGGGTCAGGCGCTTGACGCCGGCGGCGCGGGCGGCCTCGGCGACATTGACGGCGCCGTCGACGTGCAGGGCCTCGAACTTGCGGCCGCCGGTCTCGAACAGGATGCCGACCAGGTTGACCACGGCGTCGGCGCCCTTGATCGCCTCGGCCACGGCGGCCTTGTCGGTGATGTCGCAGCGGACGGTCTGAATCTGGCCGACGTCGCCGGCCATGCGCAGCTCATAGGCCAAGGCCGGCTTGCGCACGGCGACGCGCACGCGCCAGCCGCGCCTGGCCAGGGCCCGCACCACCTGGGTTCCGACAAAGCCCGAGCCGCCGAAAACGGTGACCAGTCCGGGGGCGAAATCAGCCATCTGAGCGCTCCAACGCCAAACCCCGACCGCAACGGGCGACCGGAGAAGAAATCCTCGCCGGGGCTTAACCGATGCGCCGCCTCGCCGCAACGCACACGGGGGTTCTCGGCCTATTGGGCGCGATAGACCACCTGTCCGCCCACCACGGTCAGGACCGCACGCCCCTTGGGGATGTCGGCGGCGGGCACGGTCATCAGGTCGATGTTGAAGGCGGTGAAGTCCGCCCGCTTGCCGACCTCGATGGTGCCCAGCTCATCCTCGCGGAAGCTGGCGTAGGCGGGCCAGAGGGTGAACATCTTCAGCGCCGTGGCCCGGTCCACGGCCTCGTTCGGGCGCCAGTCCGGCCCCTGGAAGCCGTTCAGGTCGCGCCGCGCCACGGCGGCGTAGAACTCGATCAGCGGATCGCCGCGTTCGACCGGCGCGTCCGAGCCGCCGACCACGATCACCCCGCGATCCACCAGGGTATGCCAGGCATAGGCCCCGTCCAGCCGGGCGTCGCCCAGGCGGTCGGCGACGAAATGCAGGTCGCCGATGGCGTGGCTGGGCTGCATCGAGGCGATGATCGGCAGGTCGTTGAAATAGTGATAGTCGGCGGGCCGGATGATCTGGGCGTGCTCGATGCGCCAGCGCGGATCTGCCAGCTTCCATTCCGATGTCGGCACAGACCCCAGGGCTTCTTCGTACCAGGCCGCGACGTCGTGGTTGCCCTGATCGCCGATGGCGTGGGTGGCGATCTGGACGCCAGTGCGCAGGGCCTCCTGATACAGCGGCATGACCGTCTCGCGCGACGCCAGCATCAGGCCGGACGTGTCGGGGCGATCCGAATAGGGCTCGAACAGCTTGGCCCCGCGCGAGCCCAGGGCGCCGTCGGCGTAGAACTTGATCGCCCGGGTGATGATCCGCCCGTCGCCCGCGTCGCGCGGCCCGCCCGCCATTAGGGCGCGGGCGTCGCCCATGTCGATGCTGTTATAGACCCGCAGCGGCGCCTCGCCGTCTCGCGCCATCGCCTCCAGCAGGGGGACGTCCTTCCACGGCGCGCTCATGAAGTGGACGCCGGTCCAGCCATAGCGGGCATAGACGCCGAACCCGGCGCGATAGGCCGCGCGGGTCGCGGCTTCGTCGGCCTGGGGCTTCAGCGGATCGACCAGAGCCATGGCTCCGTCGACCAGCAGGCCGGTCGGCTGGCCGTCCGCATCCTTCAGAATCTCGCCGCCCGAGGGGGCTGGCGTCGCCGCCTTGATCCCGGCGGCGCTCAGCGCGGCGCTGGAGACGGCGACCGCATGGCCGTCGGCCCGGCTCAGCAGCACCACTCGACCGGGCGCGGCGGCGTCCAGATCGGCGGCGGTCAGGAAGCGTTCTTCGGGCCAGTGGGTCTCGATCCAGCCGCGCCCGACGATGACGCCCTCCGGGTGGGCCTTGGCCCAGTCGCTGAGGCGCGTCATGGCCTCGACGACCGAGGCCGAGCCTTCCAGGTTCAGCGTCATCTCGCGCCAGCCTATGCCGTCCAGATGGGCGTGGCCGTCGGTGAAGCCGGGGAACAGGGTCGCGCCCTTCAGATCCACCACCTCCAGCCCCTCAGCCGACGGCGCGCCGGACGCCGCCCCGACATAGGCGATGCGCCCATCGCGCACGGCCACGACCTCGGCGGTCGGCTTGCCCTCATCCCCCGTATGGATGGTCCCGCCCCGGATCAGCAGGTTCTGGGCCAAGGCGGCGGGGGCGGCGGCCAGCATCAGAACGGCGGCCAGCGGCAGGGTCGTCTTCAGGGTTCGGAACATCAGCGCCTCCAGGTCGGGCGCAGGGGAGCCGCAGCCGGGCTTGGCGTCAAGCGATCCCGCGCGCATCATCGCCGGATGAAGCTGTTCACCATCGGTTATGAAGGCGCGACCCAGGCCCAGGTCATTGCGCGGCTGAAGACGGCGGGGGTCGAAGTTCTGGTCGATGTGCGGGCGGTGGCGGCCTCGCGCCGGGCCGGTTTTTCCAAGACGCTGCTGGGCCAGAGCCTGAGGGCGGAAGGCGTCGACTATCTTCATCTGCGGCCGCTGGGCACGCCCAAGGCCGGGCGCGATGCGGCGAGGAAGGGCGACGTGGCGACCATGCAGGCCATCTTCAACGCCCACATGCAGGAGCCGGAGGCGGAGGCCGCCTTCCAGAACCTGCGCCAGGTGGCGGGGCAGAAGCGCGTCGCCCTGCTGTGCTTCGAGGCCGAGGCCTGCGGCTGCCACCGCGCCGTCCTCGCCGACCGGCTGGCCCGCGAGGACGGGGCTGAGGTGGTGGATCTCTGACTTTCGTCATCCTCCGGCGAAGCGCAGCGTAGACCGGGGGACCCAGCGGCGCCTGTCAGGGCGACAACCCCGCACGAGACGCTCTCCTTGAAGATCGCCTTCGGCGCCGCTGGGTCCCCCGATCAGCGCCGCTTCGCGGCTTGTCGGAGGATGACGAAAGAGGTGTCCCTTACGGCCGTCCCACCAGCTGATCCACGGAACCCGACGTCACCGGGTGATACAAAGGCCGGGCCTTGGCGTAGATGCGCGTGGCGATGGGGCGGCCCCAGTCACCCTCGCCCCACAGGGTCTGGAACAGGGGCAGGACGAACTTGCGACGGCCTTGGCTGGTCAGGAAGCGGTCGGCGACAGCGACGGCGGGCTCATAGCGGTGGGCCAGGGCGATCTGCAGCCAGGCGAAGGTCAGCTCGGCGTTGCCCTCATGGGCCAGGTTCAGGGTCTTCTCCAGATCGGCCAGCTGCGCTGTCGTCAGCCAGCGCCCCGAGCCGTCGCCGACTGGCGGGCGCCAGCTCAGGAAACGGAGGCGCTGCTGAGTGTTCCATTCCGCCCACGGAATGTTCGAGGCCTTGCCGCCGCTTGCCGCGAAGGCGAAGGCTGCGCTGTCTACCGGGACGAAGGCGTCCGACACCGGCGGGACCCAGTTCGACGGCATGCCGGGCTGGTAGATCCAGGTCTCCAGTTGCAACTCGGCCTCCAGCGCGGCGTCGCCCTTGATCAGGTGCTCGCGGATGTCGGCCAGGAAGCCGACGTCGGTCATGGGCTGGAAGGCGTGGCGGTCGAAATAGCCGCGCAGCCAGGCGTCGAAGGTCGGGCGACCGACGATGCGCTCGATGGTGCGCAGCATGGCCGCGCCCTTCTCATAGGGCACGCCCGACAGGCCGTCGTCCGGGTCGCGTCCGGTCAGGTCGATGTGCAGTTTCGTATCGTCCGGCGCGGTGGTCGCCAGTTCGGCCGACAGCTCGCCCCAGCCCAGGACCTGCTCCTGCATGGCCCGCTCGCGACCGTACAGGGCCTCCATGATCCGGTTCTCGAAATAGACCGTGGTGCCCTCGTTCAACCAGATGTCCGACCACGTCGCGTTGGTGACCAGGTTGCCCGACCAGCTATGGGCAAGCTCGTGCGCCACCAGCGAGACCAGCGACTGGTCCCCGGCGATGATGGTCGGGGTGGCGAAGGTCAGGCGCGGGTTCTCCATCCCGCCGAAGGGGAAGCTGGGCGGCAGGACCAGCAGGTCATAGCGGCCCCAGCGATAGGGGCCGTACAGCGCCTCGGCGGCGTCCACCATGCGCGGGGTCGATTGCAGCTCGGCGCGGGCGGCTTCCAGACGGCTCGGCTCGGTCCAGACGCCGGTGCGGCCGTCGAACGAGGCGAAGGCGATGTCGCCGATGGCGATGGCCATCAGATAGGGCGGGATCGGATGATCCATGTCGAAGCGCCAGGCCTTGTTCCCCGCGCCCGCCGCCTCGCCCTGCGGCGTCAGGTGTTCGGCGGACATGACCACGGTCAGGTCGGCGGGGGCGACGATGCGGGCGGAATAGGTCTGGCGAATGCCGGGGCTGTCCTGGGTCGGGACCCAGGTGCGGGTCAGGATGGCCTGGCCCTGGCTGAACAGATAGGGCTTGCCCCCACCCGCCGTCTGTTGCGGGGCCAGCCATTGCAGGGCCGAGGAGTCGGGACGGGTCGAATAGCTGACGACGATCTTCTGGACCTCGCCGCCGGTGAAGGCAGGCAGGTGGACGGTCAGGGGCTGCCCCTTGATGGCGTCGACGGCGCCCAGCTCAAAGCGCAGGGCGCGGCCCTGCGCGTCGCGCACGCCGCGGATGTCCAGGTTCTTGGTGTCCAGCACCACCTCGGTCACGCCGACGCGGCCGGTGACGTCCAGCGTCGCCGAGCCCGACAGGGTCTTGGCGGCGAAGTCGGCGGTCAGGTCCAGCGCCACATGGCCGACCCGCGCCTCGGCCGGGCGAGCGTTGGAATGGATGTCGTTGGCGTAGGCGAAGGCGGGCGCCTCAGCGACGGGCGTCGTCATGGACTCGCCTCCGGGCGCGGTGGCGCAGGCGCCAAGGGAAGAGACAAGGGCGGCGGCGAGGGCCAGGGCGGAAACCCGCCCAACCAGCTTCAGGGTCATCGAACGCTCCGTATTCAGACGCGTGCGAAAAGGCTCCCTCGCGCCGTAAAGATCAAGCCTTGGCTGAAGGCGGCCTAGGTAGGGCGCGCCACCGGCCGCAGGTGGTGGGCCTTGAACAGCCGGCCCTTCTCGGCGGCCAGCACCAGCAGCAGGGCGGCGAGGCCGAGGGCGGCGAAGCCGACGGTCATCGGCACGGTGGTGCCGTCGAAATGCTGGCCGATCCAGAAGCCCAGCAGGGCCCCGCCTATGGTCGAGATGAAGCCCTGGGCCGAGGCGGCCGTGCCGGCGATATGGCCCATGGGCTCCATGGCCATGGAGCCGAAATTGCCGGCGATGAAGCCGAAGCAGAACATCTTGCACGCCTGCAAGACGGCGAACATCCACAGGCTGTCATGGCCCATATAGGCGATCACGGCGTGCAGCAGGCTGAAGGCGATGAAGCCCATCAGGGCCGTATGGGCGATCAGGCGCGAGCCCAGCTTCTCCACCAGGCGCGAGTTCAGCACCGAGGCCAGGGCGATGCCGCCGGCCACCATGGCGAAGACGGTGGTGAACAGGCCGGGCGACTTGAACACGTCGAAGAAGATCTGCTGCGACGAGTTGATGAAGGCGAACAGGGCGCCGCTGATCGCCGTCATGGCCAGGGTGTAGCCCATGCCGATGCGGCTGCTCAGGGCCTGACCAAAGGCGCCGGCGATACGCTTCACCTTGATCGGCATGCGGTCTTCGGGATGCAGGGTCTCGGGCAGGCGCAGGGCGGCCCAGATCAGGAAGCTGCCGCCGAACAGGGCGAAGAAGCCGAAGATCCAGCGCCAGGGCGCGACCAGCATGATCAGCTGCCCGACCGTCGGGGCCAGGATCGGCACGCCGAGGAAGACCAGGAAGCTCAGCGACATGACCCGCGCCATGGTCCGGCCCGAATAGCGGTCGCGCACGATGGAGACGGCCAGCACCCGCGTCGCCGCCGAGCCCAGACCCATGCCGATGCGCGACAGGATCAGCCATTCGAACGACTGGGCGAAGGCGGCCAGCACGCTGAAGGCGACATAGAGACCGATGCCGATGAACAGGATGGGGCGGCGACCGAAGCGGTCCGCCAGAGGACCGTAGAAGAGCTGCGCTCCGCCGAAGCCCAGCAGGTAGGCGGTGATGACCCACTGGCGCGTGTTCTCGTTGGCGACGCCCAGGTCCTCGCCGATGTGCGGCAGGGCCGGCAGCATGGCGTCGATGGCCAGGGCGTTCAGCGCCATCATGATGGCGATCAGACAGACGAATTCGGCGAACCCCGGCCCCTTGGAGGCGGCGGCTGTCGTGGTCGGGGCGCTGGTCATCGGGACCTGATGCGGCCTGCGTCAGGCTGACGCAACCCCGCACGGCCATGAATTTTGCGTTGCAGCGCCATGTCAGCGCGCGCCGCTGACGTCGATCCTTGCGGTGACCGACATGCCGGGCGCCAGCCGCGCGGCGGCCTCCTGGCCAGGGTCGATGGCGATGCGGACGGGGATGCGCTGGGCCACCTTGGTGAAGTTGCCGGTGGCGTTGTCGGGACGGATGACGCTGAACTCGGACCCGGCGGCGGGCGAAACGCGCTCCACCCTGCCCGTCAGCGTCTGGCCGCCCAGGGCGTCGATGGCGATCTCTACGGGCTGGCCGATGCGGACGTCGCGCATCTGCGTCTCCTTCATATTGGCCGTGACCCAGACCACGTCCGGGACCAGGGCCGTCAGCTGCGTGCCGACCGCGACCTGCTGGCCGACGCGCACTGCGACCTCGCCCAGACGGCCGGCGCGGGGGGCGGTGATGCGGGTGTTGTCCAGGTCGATCTGGGCCAGACGCACCTGGGCCTGGGCGTTCTCGACCGCAGCCTCCAGCGAGCCGCGGCTGACGACGGCCGAGGTGACGCCGGTCTGGGCCACGCCCTCGGCGGCGCGAGCGGCGGCCAGCTGGGCCTCGGCGGCGCGCAGGGCGTTCTGGGCCGTGTCCACCTGGGCCTGGGCCACCCAGCCGCCGGCGAACAGGGTGCGGACGCGCTGGGCGTCGGCGCGGGCTTTCGTCACGGCGGATTCCGCCCCGGCGATGGAGGCGCGGGTCTGGGCCACCGAGCCCCGCGCCGAGGCCTGGCTCTGGGCCGAGTTGGTCAGGGCCGCTTCGGCCGAGTGCAGGGCCGCCTTGGCCTGCTCCAGCCGCTGACGATAGATGCGGTCGTCGATGGTCGCCAGAAGCTGGCCCTGCCGCACCGACTGGAAGTCCTGCACCTCGACCGCTGTGACATAGCCGCTGACCTGCGGGCTGATGACCGTCACCTGACCCCGCACATAGGCGTTGTCCGTGCTCTGCGGCCCGCCGTCGAAGGGCGGCAGCCGCCAGGCGTGCAGGATCAGCCCCACCCCCACCAGGGCGATCAGAACCAGCACCACGCTCCACATGACGCGGCGGCTGCTGGACGGCGGCGGGGCCGCCGGGGCGGGGGGCGAGGCGGGGGCAGGAGCGGGGGCGGGCGTGGCGTCGGTCATGGTCGGATCCGGGTCATTCGACAGCGGCGGCTGCGGCGGCGTTAGCCGCCTCGCGGTTGGCGGCGCGGCGCGCCTCGATACGGGGGCGGAAATGGTTGGCGGCGACCCAGACTGCGCCCACGGCGGCGGCGCCCGAAATCAGCAGGAAGACGTCGTTATAGGCCAGAACCTGGGCCTGCTGGCTGACCTGCTGTTGCAGCAGTTTCAACCCTTGCGCCTGTCTCAGGGCCGCGTCGCCGATGGTGTGGGCATAGGCGCCTGACAGCTGTTGAAGCCGCAGCACCACGTCGGGGTCGCCCAGGTTGATGCTCTCGCTCAACTGGTTGGAATGGTATTTCTCGCGGATCGTCTGGATCGTGCCGACCAGGGCCGAGCCCATCAGGCCGCCGATGTTCTGGCCGATCGAGAAGACGACGATGAAGCTGACCATGTTCTTGCCCCCGCCCTGCAAGACCTTGCCGAAGCCGATGATCATGGTGGGGCCGATGAAGAAGGCGGCGGCGAAGGCCAGAAGAGCCTGACTGAAATAGAGGTTCACGGGCCGGGTCAGCACTGTCGCATGGCTGTCCATGAAGGCGCCGACGGCGATCAGGCCGAGCGCGATGGAGATGGGCTTCCAAAGCTTCATCGGGTTCAACGTCAGGGCGCTGGCCAGGGTCCCCGTCGCCGTGGCCAGCAGCATGATCCAGAACAGCCCGTGCATCTGGTCATTCCCCAGACCCATCTGCTGCAGGAAGCCGACCGCGCCCGTCGTCTGTTCCGACAGCACGATCCGCACCAGCAGGATGGCCAGCAGCAACCGCACGATATCGCCGCCCGCCAGCCACTTCAGGTCGATCAGCGGATTGGCGCGATTATATTCCACCACCACGGCGGCCGTCAGCAGCACCAGGGCGCCGATCAGGGCCAGCCCGATCCAGGGGGCTTCGGTCCACCAGACGATCCGCCCCAGACCCAGGACGGCGGTCAGCAGGGCCACGCCCGGCGCGAACAGGGCGAAGGTGACGAAGTCCAGCTTCTCGAACGCCTTGATCCTCTGCGACGGCGGCATCTTCAGCGCAAAGACGGCGGGCAGGGCGATCAGCACCAGCCCCAGGTCGAACATGTAGACGGCTCGCCAAAGGTCGTGATCCAGTAGATGGCCGACCCCCAGCCGCGCCAGCGGAATCGCCAGGCTGGACAGGCCGACGCCGATGATGATGCCCTTCAGCCGGTGCTGCGCCGGGAAGGCCTGGATGATGTAGAGAATGCCCAGCGTCGACATCCCCGCCGCCGCGATCCCGGCGATGCCGCGCACGACCAGGGTGGAGCCGAAGTCCTCAAGAAAAAGGTGGGCCGCCGCCGTCGCCAGAAAGACCACCAGGATGATCTCGGTGAACAGGCGCAGGCCGTACTGCATCCTGAACTTGACCAGCAGCAGGTTCATGCAGGCGTTGGTCATGACGAAGACGACCGGCAGCCATGTGGCCTCGGCGATGGTCACGCCCAGAGACCCCGCCAGTTGCGGAATATTGGCCGTCACCGCTGCATTGCCGAGACTGCCGGTCAGGGCCACCAGAATTCCCACGGCCGCATAGGCCAGTCGCCAGGGCGTCGCGTGATCAGGCGTGGCCGGGGAACCGGGCAGGGCCGGCCTTTCGTGCGGCTTCAGCGTCGCCAGATAGTCGTCCCAGGGCAGGTCCCAGTTGCGGCGGCTCATACGGCCCCCTCCGCCTGCGGGTTCGTCGCCCGCACGGCCGGGGGCCGGACGGCGTCCAGCACCAGTTCCAGGGTGCGACGGCTCAGCCTGTCGCGGTCGGCGGCAGCGGCCGTGCGCGACGGCGCGCCCAGCATCAGTGCGACGACGCGAATGTCCTCGACGGTCAGGTCGGCCCGCACGCGGCCCGCCGCCTGCGACACGCGCAGGGCGTCAGCGCCCGCCTGTTTCAGCCCAGACCGGATAGGCGCCAGGGCCTCGTCCCTCAGGTCGCGGATGGCGGTGGACAGACCGGCGCTGCGGACCATCAGCTCGACCATCTGGCCCAGGAACCAGAGGAAGACGTCGGGATCATCCAGTCGCGAGTGCGTGCGGCGTCCCAGATCGTCGATCTGTCCAACGAACACCGCCAGAGCCAGCTCCGACCGGTTGGCGAAGTTGCGATACAGGGTCGCCCGGCCCACGCCCGCCTGTTCGGCGATCAGGTGCAGGGGAGCGTCCAGCCCGTCGCGCGCAAAGGCCTCGGCGGCTGCTTTCAGCAGCGCCTCGCGGCGTTCGGCGGCGTCTTTTCGCAAGGGACGGGTCATGAAGATCGCCAAGTGGACACTTGTGTCCGCTTAATCAAGTGAGGCGTGGCTCATTCTTTGTTTCGTCATGCGTCGGCGCGCGACATCCCTCCTCGCAAGCGAAATGCGCCAGAACGGCCAAGGCTGCGTTCAGGGGTGATAGAGATTTCTGGCGGAGGGAAGGGGCCCCGGGGCGGGGGCTCAGCCGGACGTGGTGCGGGTGGCCGGGCTCGAACCGGCACTCCTCTCGGAACAGGATTTTGAATCCAGCGCGTCTACCAATTCCACCACACCCGCACAGGTCTGGGAGGCGCGCAATCTAGCGGCGGAATTCGCCGGGTCAATCGCTGTGTTCGTCAGTCGGGTCTGTTGCCCGAAACGTTGACCAATCAGGCTTCTAGTGAAAGCTGGCTTTGAATTTGTAGTCGAAGCGGACGATCCGAAAGCCGGTCTTGCCGTCCTCGGGTGTCTCGAAGCGGGCGGTCATGGTGGAGGCGACGGCGGCCGGGCCTACACCCCTGCCCGCGGGCGTTTCGCCTTCAACCCAGCAAGAGGATGGGCGGCCGTCCGCGTCAATCAGGCAGCCGAGGCGCGCCTCGGCTTCGACGAAGCGAAACTTGCCGAAGCGGGGCGGCAAGACGGCGACGGGGTGCTGGGCCCAACGGTTAGCGGTTTCCGCCAATCGGGGCAGACGATCATGTTCGCCGCTGAGCGGTTGATTGCACGCTTGAAGAACATCCCGGACGCCCGCGCCGTCTGACGGCAGAGGCAGGACGTAGCCTGTCTCGTGGCCGGTGGTGAGGACGCGCAGATTCAGTTCGCCGCCGTCAGCGAGGAGGCGGGCGATGCGCGCCGGTTCGGGCGGCGATGCGATGGGGCTGCCGGGCGCGGTGGCCCAGGGCTGGGTTTCAGGCCCGATCTCGCCCAGGGTCATTTCCATTCGCCGGGTTCGGGTTTCAGCAGGCGGCAGGCCGTTGACGATCACGTCCAGCCGCCCATCCTTGCAGCGCACCAGCAGGGCTTGGCCGGACGCCCACGTCGCGCTGGCCACCCTGCCGTGGTCGGCGTGGTGGGTCATGTCCCAGGTATCGCCTTCAGCCTCGGCCGACTGGCCGCCGAGGGCCAACGCCGCGAGCATGATGATCACGCTGCGACCTCGATCACGAAGGCGTTGGTTATGGTTTGCGGCGACATGTTGGAACTCCCCCTCCGAACGCCGCCAGCCTAAACCGGCGAACGGCGCTCGAAAAGCGGGGATCAGGCCGGCTGGACCGTCTGTTCGATGGCGCCGAAGATGGAGTGATGCTTATCGTCCAGCATCTCGATGCGGACGGTGTCGCCGTGCTTGAGGAAGGGGGTCTTGGCTTCGCCGGTCAGGAGGGTCTCGACGGTGCGGACCTCGGCGATGCAGGAATAGCCCAGACCGCCGTCGGCCACCGGCTTGCCCGGACCGCCGTCGGCGTCCTTGTTCGACACCGTGCCCGACCCGATGATGGACCCGGCGATCAGGGCGCGGGTCTTGGCCAGATGGGCGATCAGCACGCCGAAGTCGAAGGTCATGTCCACGCCCGCGTCGGCCTTGCCGAAGTCGGCGCCGTTCAACTGGACCAGAAGCTCGCCCGACAGCTTGCCGTCCTTCCAGCGATCCCCGAGTTCATCAGGGGTGACGAAGACCGGCGACAGGGCGCTGGCGGGCTTGGACTGGACGAAGCCGAAGCCCTTGGCCAGTTCGCCGGGGATCAGGTTGCGCAAGGACACGTCGTTGACCAGGCCGACCAGACGAATTGAAGCCAGCGCCTCGTCGCGGCTGGCGCCCAGCGGCACGTCGCCGGTGACGACCACGATCTCGGCCTCCAGGTCACAGCCCCAGGCCTCGTCCTTCAGCGGGATGGCGTCGCGGGCGCCGAGGAAGTTGTCGGAGCCGCCCTGATACATCAGCGGATCGGTCCAGAAGGTCGCCGGCATCTCGGCGCCGCGCGCCTTACGCACCAGTTCGACGTGGTTCACATAGGCCGAGCCGTCGGCCCATTGATAGGCGCGGGGCAGGGGGGCGGCGGCGTCGCGCTCGTGGAAGCGGCCGCGCGGCACGGCTTCGTGCTCCAGGCTCTCGGCCAGGGCCCGCAGCAGGGGCTCGCAGCGGTCCCAGTCATCCAGCGCCGCCTGCAGCGTGGGCGCGATCAGGAAGGCGTCGGTGAACCAGTTCAGGTCCCTGGAGACGACGACGAGGCGGCCGTCACGGCCGTGCTTGAGCGAGGCGAGTTTCATGGGGCGAAGCTAGTCCGAGGCGAAGCGGTTGGGAAGCGGCGTCGGCGGTCGCAAAGCCGCCGTTCGATCAACTATTCGGGGGCGAGATGACGGCGCGGGCCTCGACCCCGGTACGCAGGCCCGGGTCGCGCACCTCGACCTCGACGGCGATGGCGCCTGCCGGCTCGTGCGCCCACAGGTAGCGGCGCTCGATCTCCACCGCGCGGCCGGACGGGGCCATGCCCTCATAGACGTCGCCCCAGGGGGTGATCGCCTTCATCTCGACCCAGTGCAGGCCGCAGGCGGCGTCCAGTTCCTCGATGGCCATTTCCGACAGTTCGTCGGCGTGCGGGGCGGGGGTGTTGGGGGTCACAGCCATCGGCGGACCTTTCCTTTGTAGGCGTGGTATTCGGCGCCGAATTTCATTGTGAGATAGCGCTCTTCACGCTGAATGACGAAGCGGTCAATGATCATCAGGCAGGGCGCCAGCAGGGCCAGGGCGACCGGGCTGTCCATCGCCAGGGCGAACCCGGCGTAGGTGATCCCGAAGCCGACGTAGATGGGATTGCGGCTGTATTGATAGAGGCCGCCGGTCGCCAGGGCCGTGGTCGGCTTCCACGGCTCGGGCGGGGTGCCGAGACGGCGGAAGGTCCCCGCCGCGATCCCGTCCAGCAGCAGGCCGGCGATCACCAGGACGAAGGCCAGGCCGCGCCGCAGACTGACGTCGAGCCCCAGCGACGGCTCGCTGACCAGCTGGCCCACGCCGTATCCCGCCAGCAGGAAGCCGAGGTAGATCAGCGGCGGCGGGGCGATGACGCCGGGATGATCGCGTGTCGTCATATCGTCTGCCCCGTCGGCGCGGTGAAGTCGGAGGTCGGGGCGTCGCCGGTGTTGATCACCTCCGAGGGCTCGAAGATCATCACCTCGGCCTCCTCGTCGGCGGCGGTGCGATGCTCGACGCCGCGCGGCACGACGATGAACTGGCCGGGCGTCAGTGTCTCGATCCGGTCGCGGAACTCGACCCGGAAGCGGCCCTTCCACACCAGGAACATCTCCTCGGCCTCGGCGTGGCTGTGCCAGGGGAAGACCCCCTGGACCTTGACCAGCCGCACGTCCTGCCCGTTCAGCTGCGCCGCGACGCGCGGCCGCCATTGGTCGGAAAAGCCGCCGAACTTCTGCGCCAGATCGACAACCGCCCCGGTCATCGCGGGGTTTCTTCGTCGGCGTAGATGGCGACGCGGCTGGTGCGGCCCGAACCGGCCTCGCCGCGATACATGCCCGAGGTGTTCATCGAGAAGGCGACCGCGCCGTCCTTGCCCATGACGATGACGCCGCCGTCGCCGCCGATGGAGGCGACATCGGCGATCTCGGCGTCAGCGGCGGCCTGGACCCCCATGCCCGTGGCCGTGCGGTGGCAGATGTCGCGGGCCACGGTGGCGCGGATGAAATACTCGCCCGATCCTGTGGCCGAGACGGCGCAGCCGTCGGCGTTGGAGGCATAGGTCCCGGCGCCGATCACCGGCACGTCGCCGACCCGGCCCCACTGCTTGGCGGTCATGCCGCCGGTCGAGGTGGCGGCGGCCAGACGGCCCTGGCTGTCCCGGGCCACGGCGCCGACCGTGCCGAACTTGCGCTCGTCCAGCGGCGCTTCGTTGAGCGAGGCCAGAGGCGCCGGCCTGGCCAGGGTCGCGGGTTCCGGCGGCGCGCCTTCGGGGCGCGACGGCAGCGGCAGGCCCTTGTCACGCAGGGCCTTCAGCAGGGCCTGCCAGCGGCTCTCGGTGAAGAAGAAGCTCGGCTCGACCTGTTCCAGCCCGACCGAGGCGGCGAAGGTCTCAGCGCCCTCGCCGATCAGCATGACATGGGGGGATTTTTCCATCACCGCCCGGGCCGCCGCGATGGGGTGGCGGGTGCGGGTCAGGCCGGCCACCGCCCCCGCGCTCAGGTCAGCGCCGTTCATCATGGCGGCGTCCAGTTCATTCTGGCCGGCGGCGGTGAAGACCGCCCCGCGCCCGGCGTTGAACAGGGGATTGTCCTCCATGGTCTGGACCGCCGTCTCGACCGCGTCCAGCGCCGAGCCGCCCCGGGCCAGGACCGCCGAACCGGCGTCCAGCGCTGCCTGCAATCCGGCGCGATAGGCGGCGTCGCGTTCCGACGTCAGGCTGGCCCGCTCGATGACGCCCGCCCCGCCGTGAATGGCCAGCGACCAGCTCGGGGCCTCCTGCGAGAACGCAGGCGACGCCAGCAGGGTCAGGACGGCGGCGGCGGTCAGGACGGACTTCATCGGCGGTTTCCCTCAGGATTTTCCTCCCCACTCTGTGGGGAGGTGGCGCGGACGCGCAAGCGGCCGTGACGGAGGGGGCGACTCGAGGGGCTAATGTTCGCGCCGCCCCCTCCACCACTTCGTGGTCCCCCTCCCCACAGAGTGGGGAGGAAAGCTCAGCGCCGGTGGTGCAGTCGCTTCCAGATGCGGTAGCCGAGGATGGGGGCGAAGCCGCAGACCAGCGCCGCCAGCAGCACCATCCAGAAGCCTCCCCCCAGCCAGTATTCCCCGGCCAGCGCCCCGGCCCCGGCCGCCAGCAGCGGGCCGAGCCAGGGCAGCCAGTGCGGCGGCCGCATCTTCATTCAGGCGTCGACCTTGATGACGCCGCGACGGATCTGGTCCAGCTCGATGGAGTCGAACAGGGCCTGGAAGTTGCCGTTGCCGAAGCCTTCATTGCCCTTGCGCTGGATGATCTCGAAGAAGATCGGACCGAAGGTGTCCTGGGTGAAGATCTGCAGCAGCAGGCCTTCCTCGTCCGAACCGTCGATCAGGATGCGGTTCTTGCGCATCCGCTCCACGTCCTCGCCGTGGTTGGGCAGGCGCTTGTCGATCAGTTCGAAATAGGTCTCGATCGTGTCCTGGAAGTCCACGCCGCGCGCCTTCATGGCCTCGACCGTCTCGAAGATGTTCTCGGTGGTCAGGGCGATGTGCTGGATGCCCTCGCCGTTGTAGCGACGCAGGAACTCCTCGATCTGGGAGTTGTCGTCCTGGCTCTCGTTCAGCGGGATGCGGATGGCGCGGTCGGGCGCGATCATGGCCTGGGAGAACAGGCCCGTCGCCTTGCCCTTGATGTCGAAATACTTCTGTTCCTCGAAGTTGAACACCGAACCATAGAAGCCCGACCAGGTGCGCATCTCGCCGCGACGCACGTTGTGGGTCAGGTGGTCGAGGATCTCCAGACCCATCGAGTTCTTGCGCTCGGCCTCTTCCCAGCCCTCGATCTCGTCCCAGGCGTCATACAGCGAGCCCTGCTCGCCGTACTGGTCGACGACATAGAGCAGCGAACCGCCGATGCCTTGCAGGATGTAGGGATAGTCGTTCCCCAGCGCCCCGCCGTTCACGCCCTCGGCCTTGACCGCGCCGCGTTCCAGCGCGCCCTCATAGGCGGCCTTGGCGTCGGCGACGCGGAAGGCCATGCCGTTGGCCGAGGGGCCGTGGTCCCTGGCGAAGTCCGCCGCCTGGCCCTTGGGCGAGCGGTGGACCAGCATGGTGATGTCGCCCTGCTTCAGGCGCACCGCGTCCGTGGTCGGGTTCACATGGGTGGGGGTGAAGCCCATCAGCTCCAGCCGGGCGACCATGGCTTCGGGCTCGGGGCCGGTGAATTCGACGAATTCGAACCCGTCCACGCCCAGCGGGTTTTCCTGATCGAGTTTGGCGGCGTCATTCATGGCGCGTCTCCTCTGAATTTTGGGACGACATCCGTCGCCGATTGGGGCGGAACCTAATGGGCGGCCCCCCGGGGACGCAAGGCAGGGCTGCATCGAAACAGGACACGTTGCGGTGTCGCAGGCGATTATCGGCGGGTGCACGCCGGCTTTGGGCCTGCTAGAGCCGTCGGCTCAACCGGGACGCCTGTATGCTTCGCAAGCTCTATGACTGGGTCTTCTCCCTGGCCCGCCACCGCCACGCGACCCGGTCTCTGGCCGTCGTCTCCTTTGCGGAAAGCTCCTTCTTCCCCATTCCGCCCGACGTCATGCTGGCGCCCATGGTGCTGGCCCGTCCGGATCGCGCCTATTTCTACGCCGCGGTCTGCACCCTGGCCTCGGTTCTGGGCGGTCTGCTGGGCTACGCCATCGGCTTCTTCCTGGAGCCGGTGGGGATGTGGATGCTGGCGGTGCTGGGCAAGGCCGACACCTTCGAAGCCTCCAAGGCCCTGTTCCAGCAGCACGGGGCCTGGGTCATCCTGATCAAGGGGCTGACGCCGATCCCGTTCAAGCTGATCACCATCGCCTCGGGCATCTTCCAGTTCAACCTGGCCCTCTTCATCGCCCTGTGCGTCGTCACACGCGGCGCCCGCTTCTTCCTGGTGGCCTTCGTGCTCAAGCGCTGGGGCGAGCCCATGCTGGCCGTGATCGAGAAACGGCTGGCCCTGTTCACCGTCCTGTTCCTGGTTCTGCTGGTCGGCGCCGTCTTCGCCGTCAAGCTTGTCGGACACTGATCGACGCCGGCCCCGGCTGCGTCTAAGAAAGACGCCATGACGCGCCTGTATCAACGACTGACCCGCTGGTGGACCGCCTTCGCGCTGGCGGCCTCCCTGGCCATGCTGGGCGCGGCTCACGCCTTCGAGCGGTTCGCGGGGCTGGCCCCCTGCAACCTCTGCCTCAAGCAGCGCGAGGTCTACTGGGCCGCCGTGGCCATCGCCGGCGCCGCCACGTTCTGGGCCGTCTTCAGCCGCGCCAGCCGGGGCACGCCGCGCATCGCCTCCTTCCTGCTGGCCGCCGTCTTCTTCACCGGCGCGATCACGGCAGGCTTCCACGCCGGCGGCGAACTGAAGTGGTGGGCTCTGCCCGCGACCTGTTCGGCCCTCCCCTCGGCCACCATCGATCTCAGCGCGCTGAGCGCCCTGGCCGACGGCACGGCCGAGGTGAAGCCCATCGTCGGCTGCGGCGACGTGGCGTGGAGCTTCGCCGGCGTTTCAATGGCGGGCTGGAACTTCCTGATCTCGCTGGCGCTGGCTATTTTCAGCCTGCTGGCGGCGAAACGTCCCAAGGACGCACGCGCGCCCAAGGCTTAGGAAGAAGCAATCATGACCGAGGCATCCGACACCGTCGCCGCCGCCCGCCGCATCCCCCTGCCGCGCCCCGGCGTGGGCCAGACCCGCGCCCGCATGGCGGAAATGCTGCGCGTTGATCACGCGGGCGAGTTCGCCGCCGTCCACATCTACCGCGCCCAGCGCGCCGTGCTGGAAGGGCGCAAGGGGAAGGCCGCCATCGCCGCCGACCTGACCGAGATGGAGGGCCATGAGGCCGTCCACCTGGCCCGTTTCGAGGCCCTGCTGACCGAGAACCGGGTGCGCCCCACGGCCATGATCCCGTTGTGGAAGCTGGCCGCCACGGCCCTGGGCGCCGGCACCGCCCTGATCTCGGAAAAGGCCGCCCACGCCTGCACCGAGGCGGTCGAGAGCGTCATCGAGCAACACTACGCCGACCAGATCGAGGAGGTCCGCGACCGCGACCCCGAGCTGGCCGCTGAACTGACGAAGTTCCGCGAAGAGGAACTGGCCCACCACGACCACGCCATCGAGCACGGCAGCCGCGAGGCGCCGGGGTATCGGTTGCTGTCCAGCGTGATCAAGGTCGGCTGCAAGGCCGCCATCAAGATCAGCGAACGGATCTAGGACAAGGTCTCTCCCTCCCCGTTCGGGGAGGGTGGTCGCGCAGCGACCGGGTGGGGAGGGCGCGGCGATACTGGGCGCTGCGGCTGTCTTGCCGTGCCGCCCCCACCCGTCTTCGCCTTTCAGGCTCAGCCACCCTCCCCTTCGGGGAGGGAGAAGGATCACCTCACATCAAACGCCAGCATCATGGTCCGCTGCACGGCGTTGAAATTGTCGTCCGACAGGATGTAGAGCCGGGTGCGGTCGCCCCGCTTCTCCGCCGCGATCCCCTCGAAATTATCCGTCGTTCCGGGCAGCTTCAACTCGACCAGCACCGGGCCCAGCGTCCCGTCCTGCGCCATGCGCCGCACCCGCGCCCGCACGTCCACCGGCGCGCGATAGGACCGCTGCACCACGAACCAGCCGCCCGCCGGATCGCGGTCCATGCCGGTGATGCGATAGGCGCTGTCGGTCAGCGGCGTCTCAGGCGGCGCTGTCACCACGGCGCAACGCGTGGCCGAGCAGTCCCAGACTCCGCTGGATTCGCCCGCCACCCGCCAGCCGTCGCCGGACGCCGCCAACCCCTCCATTCCGTCGTTCTCGCCGAAGGGGAAGTCTGGTCGGCGTACGGCCTGCGGCGGCCGCAGCGCCGTCAGCGGGCCGTAGTTCCAGATACGGTGGTCGCGCTCGAAACTGACCAGCAGGTCGCCGCCCGGGGTGAGGGCCAGACCCTCGGCGTCGCCGTCGGCCTTCTGACTGATCGGCGTGCCGTCGGCCAGGGTCAGGCGGCGCACGCGCAGCCCCTCCAGCCCGATCAGCCGTCCGCGTGCGTCCAGCGCCAGCGTCCCGCGCGCCAGGTCGCCGACGTCCGAGACGCTGACGAAGCCGCCGTCGCCGGTCAGCTTCAGGTCCGACAGGCTGTGCAGCGGCGAACCCGCATCGGCCAGCAGGGTCACGCCCCCGGCATAACGCACGCCCTTGGCCAGCACCGCGCCGCCCGGCAGACCCAGACCCACGGCGCGGGTCGAGGCGCTGACCGCGCTCCAGCCGTCGGCGTCCCGCGTCGGGGTCCACGGCTGCGACGTCACGACCGCGCCGGCGCAGGCGGCCAGCGTCAGCGCCGCCAGGGCCGCGACATAGATCCGCCGGTTCACGCCGCGCGCTTCCCCAGGGTCCGGGGGGGCGTCTTGGTCACAGCCTTCGGCTTGGCCTCGAACAGCTCGGCCAGCTTCTCGGTCATGACGCCGGCCAGTTGCTCGACATCGACGATGGTCACGGCGCGGCGATACCAGCGGGTCACGTCGTGGCCGATGCCGATGGCGATCAGCTCGACCGGCGACTTCGTCTCGATCTGCTCGATCACCTGCCGCAGGTGCTTGTCCAGATAGAGGGCGGCGTTGGCCGACTGCGTGGAATCGTCCACCGGCGAACCGTCCGAAATGACCATCAGGATCTTGCGGGATTCCGTCCGCCCCTTCATCCGGTCATGCGCCCAGGTCAGGGCCTCGCCGTCGATGTTTTCCTTCAGCAGACCCTCGCGCATCATCAGGCCCAGGTTCTTCTTGGCCCGGCGCCAGGGCGCATCGGCGGACTTGTAGATGATGTGGCGCAGGTCGTTCAGTCGGCCCGGATTGGCGGGCTTGCCGGCGCTGATCCAGGCCTCGCGCGACTGGCCGCCCTTCCAGGCGCGGGTGGTGAAGCCCAGGATCTCGACCTTGACGCCGCACCGCTCCAGCGTCCGCGCCAGGATGTCGGCGCAGACCGCCGCCACCATGATGGGCCGCCCGCGCATCGAACCCGAGTTGTCGATCAGCAGGGTCACGACCGTATCCCGGAACGGGCTCTCGCTCTCCATCTTGAACGACAGGGGGCTGGTCGGATCGGTAATGACGCGGGTCAGACGCGCGGTGTCCAGCACGCCTTCTTCAAGGTCAAAGGCCCAACTGCGGCTCTGCTGCGCCATCAGGCGGCGTTGCAGCTTGTTGGCCAGCCGCGACACCACGCTCGACAGGGTCGCCAATTGCGCGTCCAGCAAGGAGCGCAGCCGGTCCAGCTCCATCGGGTCGCACAGCTCCTCGGCGCCGATGGTCTCGTCATAGGCGGTGGTGAAGACGCGATAGGCGTCGACGGCGCGCCCGTCGTCCACGCTGTCCTGACGGTTGGGCAGGGCGCCTTCGTTCAGCTCGGGGCCGTCGTCGCTCGCCTCGCCATCGGGATCGGCGGGGGCGCCGTCGGGGCGGGTCTGGCGCTCGTCCTCGGCGGACTGGTCGTCGGCGGTACCTTCCAGCGATTGGCCGCCTTCACCGCCGTCCTCTTCTTCCTGTTCGTCCTCATCGGGCGCGTCCTGCTGCGACTGGTCGGGCTCGTCCTCGCCCTGCTCGTCGTTGGCGTCCTCGGCCTGGCCGTCGCCGGGGTCGAGGTCCAGCGCCCGCAGCACGTCCTTCAGCCGGGCGGCAAAGGCTGTCTGGTCGTCAGCCACCGCGGCCAGGGCGTCCAGTTCGGCCCCCGCCTTCAGCTCCAGATTGGACCGGACCAGATCCAGCATGGACTTCAGCCCGTCGGTCGCGGCCTCGCCCGTCAGCCGTTCGCGCACCAGCAGGGCCGCGGCCTCGGCCACCGGCACCCGCTCGGCCTCGGCCCGCAGGGCGCCCGACTTCTCCAGCCGGGTCAGAAGCGCCGCGTTCATATTGTTGCGCACGCCCTTCAGTTCGCGCGCGCCGACCGCCTCGACCCGGGCCTGCTCTACGGCGTCGAAAACCTCCGCCGCCGTCTGATCAATCGGGCGCAGTCGGGCGTTCAGGGCCTCGTCGTGATTGGCCAGCCTCAGCGCCAGCCGGTCGGCCTGCCCGCGCAGGGTCGCGCTTTCGGGCGCGCCCGGATCGCGCGGCGGATGGGGCAGGGTCAGGACGCCGTTCGACAGCCGCGGCCCGTCCGAGCCGAAGTGGACCTCCAGCTCGGCCTGCTCGGCCAGGGCGCGCGCGGCATTGGCCAATGCGCGTTTGAAGGTCTCTACGGGGGTCTCTGCGGCGGCCATGGCTCACACATAGACCACCCGGCGCGGGGGGGAAGGGGGCGGAGGCTACTTCGCCTTGCCTCCGGCATCCTTCTTCGGCTTCACGCGGACAAGCATGGCGTTTGCGGCGCCCGTCTTTACATCGAAGCGGCCCGTGGCCCGGATCAGGTCGGACAGCTTGGCGTGTCCATAGGTGCGTTGGTCGAAGTCGGGGTAGGCGTTCCTCAGCCGGTTGCCGATGCCGCCGATATTGACCCAGCCGTCGCCGTCCTCGTCCATGTCGGCGATGGCGGCGGCGATCAGGCGCACGGCGTCCGAGGGCTTCTTCTCCGCCACCGGCGGGGGCGCCGGCTCTCCGCCATCCTCGTTCCCGCCGCCCCGACCCGTCAGGTTCTCCGTGTAGATGAAGCGGGTGCAGGCCTGGCGGAAGCTCTCGGGCGTCTTCCTCTCGCCAAAGCCGTAGACCGGCACGCCCTGCTCGCGGATACGCGCCGCCAGCCGGGTGAAGTCGCTGTCCGACGACACCAGGCAGAAGCCGTCGAACCGCCCCGAATGCAGCAGGTCCATGGCGTCGATAACCAACGCGATGTCGCCCGAGTTCTTGCCCCTGGTGTTGGCGAAATTCTGCTGCCACTGAATGGCCCAGCGGGGCAGGATCTCGATCCAGCCCTTCAGCGACTGACTGGCCGCATCGCCGTAGATGCGTCGCGCGCTGGCCTCGCCCAGGGTGGCGATCTCGGTGAACAGGGCCTCCGCAATCCGGGCCGAGGCGTTCTCGCCGTCGATCAGGACGGCCAGGCGGGGCGCGCGGGCGGCGCTGGGCAGGTCGGTCGGCATGGGCGGGCCTTTGCAGATACAGGACGATCAGGGTCGTTCGCCGGGCGGACAGGGTCAATCGCAGCCGGCCGCTTACAGCGCTGGACACGGTTTCGTGATGTGATAGACCGGGGTTATCTCGTGGCGACCGCCGCGAGCTTTTTGATCCGGGGGGATCCATGAAAATCAAAACTGTCGTCGCGTGCTGCGCGGCGTTGTCTCTTGCCGCCTGCGCCACGGCGCCGGACAAGATTTCGGCCAGCTATGTCTCGCCGTTGCAGTATCAGACCTACGACTGCGGCCAGATCCGGACAGAGCTGGTCCGCATCAGCCAGCGCGTCGATGAGGTGACCGGCCAGCAGCGCAAGCAGGCCAACAACGACGCCATCGCCATGGGCGTGGGCCTGGTCCTCTTCTGGCCCGCCCTCTTCTTCCTGGCCGGCGGCAACGACAAGAAGGAAGAACTGGGACGCCTGAAGGGGGAATACGACGCCCTGCAGCAGACCGCCGTCACCAAGCGCTGCAACTTCGAGGCCCAGCCGGCCCAGGCCGCCGCGGCCAGCTGATGGAAGCCGGGGCGCCGCATGTGGTCATCGCCGGGTTGACGCTGGCGGTCATGACGATCGTCTTTGCCGTGCCAGGCGCGATCATCCTGCGTCGCCTCGGATTTTCACGCTGGTGGGTGATCCTCGCCATGCTGCCCTATGTGAACATCGTGGGGCTATGGGTTCTGGCCTTTGTCAGATGGCCCGCGCTGGATCGGTCCAGAACCTGACGAAGACGACGACGGCGACCTCTTCGCAGGTCGCCGTTTTCACATCATCGGGCGGCGTTCGTGCTACAGGGCTCCATGACCCAAGCTCCCTTGCGCCGCCTGATCGATCTGCCCGGCGTCGATGATCTGGAACTGAAGGCGCTGATGAAGCCGCGCTACGCCGATCCCGACGCCCGCGACGAGTTTCCCGAGATCGACGCCCTGACCAGCGCCCTGTTCGGCCTGACGGGCGACACGGCTGAGGCCGTCGAACTGCCTGAAGAATGGGACGACATCCATCGCCTGTCCGGCGCCGATCTCGCCGAAGCCTTCGAGGCCCTGGGCTGGGACGTGACCGACAAGCGTCGCAAGCCCTTGCGCCTCATGCCCCACTACGCCCTGCCTCTGGCCCTCGCCATTCGCGGCGTGGCCGGCGAACTGCCCTTCATGGCTGAGCCCGACCATCCGACCACAGACTGGGGCGCCGGCCTGGCCGCCGACGCCGCCCGCTTCAGGAAGCGATAGAGGCCGCAAGCCTCGTTAGTTCAGGGGCTTCACGATCCCGGACATGTTGATGAAGTCTTCGGTCTCCTGGCGCTTGGCGCGGGCCTGAAGGTCCGCCCGATCGCGCGGTTCGCACTGGGTGCGGTCAAGACGCGAACCCGTGGGGGCGCGACGCGAGCAGATGACCTCGAGGCGATCCAGCCGGCGACGTTCGGCCGCCTGCTCCGGCGTCTCGGGCGTAGCGGTCGCCGACGCCATGACTTGCGGCGCGGACGGTGGCGAAGCCGCCGCAGATTGCTGGACCATTGGCGTGGCCAGCAGTGCGAAGATGATCGTCAGCATTGAGTACGCTCCCATGGTGCGAGGCCGCCAACCTCTCACGCCGCCGGAAATTCAGCAACCGAAGATATCCTGATGCCAGGGTCGACGGCGCCGGCGGGGGCCGTCGTGCCGCGCGCGATACGGGGCTCATCGCGCGCGCTGTCCGGCCTGCGCTCTGCCGGCGTCGGGTGATCGAGGGCGTCTAGAAGGGGAAGAAGATCGGGATGGCCGCCATGCCCGCGGCCCAGGTGATCAGGTTGAGCGGCAGCCCGACCTTCACAAAGTCCATGTAGCTGTAGTTGCCCATCTGGAAGACCAGGACATTGGTCTGATAGCTGAACGGTGTGGCGAAGGCCGCTGAAGCCGCCATCATCACCGCGACCAGAAAGGGCCGGGCGTCTACGCCCAGAGCGGCCGCTATGGCGACGGCGATCGGGGAGAACAGCACGGCCACCGTGGCGTTCGAGAGAATGTCCGTGGAGAACAGCGTAACCCCGTAGAAGATGAACAGGGCGACCCATGGGCCATAAGGCCGGATCACGTCGATCAGGGCGTCGGCGCCAGCCTGGGCCAGGCCTGTGACTTCCAGCGACGAGCCGATCACCACCATACCGGCGATCAGCAGCAGGATCTCGGGCCTCAGCCCCGCATAGGCTTCTTCCGCCGTGATGATACGGAGCAGGATCAGGGCCACGGCGCCGGCGAAGGCGGAGGCCGCGATGGGCGCCAGGCCGAAGGCCGCCACGGCGATCACCCCGACGAAGACCACCAGCGAAGCGAGCGCGCGTTTCAACTCCAGCGGCCGCTCGGCGCCTTTCTCGAACAGATCGACGTCGCCCAGGACCGCGTCGCCCGATCCGCTGGGCGTAGCGCGCTGCTCGCCGAGACGCGGAAGGGCGAAGGGCCACAGTCTCCGCTTTCGTTCGCCGCCCTGGGCGTCGGCCTCTCGCCGTGCGGCCATTTCCGCTTCCTCGCGCGAGGCCGTGCCCTCCAGCATCCGCGAACCGATGAAGTAGAGGTAGGTCCCGCCGACCACGGCGATCGTCAGTCCGACGCCCGTGATCTCGAACAGACCGAACGTCGGCTGGCCGGCGTTGCGGGCCATGTCGCTGACCAAAAGGTTGGTCGAGGTGCCGATCAGCGTCAGCAGTCCGCCCATGATGGTGGCGTAGCTGAGCGGCATAAGAAAACGCTTTGGCGACAGGCCCAGAGATGTGGCCATGTCCCGGATCACCGGAGCCGCCAACACGACGACGGGGGTGTTGTTCAAGAACCCGCCGACCGCGCCGCAAAGGCCAATCACCATCCATATTGCGTGTCGCCCGAAGACCTTCGTCAGCCCCTTGGCCTTGCGGATCAGCCAGGCCAGCAGGCCCGACAGCTCCATGGCGTAGGCGATGACGAAAAGACCCGCCAGAGCGATCACGGCGGGGCTGGCGAAGGCGCCTTGAAGCTCCACAGGGCGAACGACCCCCAGCATCAGCAGCACCGCCGCACCAGCCAGCGCCACGACGTCCGGGCGCAGCTTGCCGTGGATCATCGCGGCGACGACGCAGACGAGCACGACAAGTGCGGCGATCTGGTCGAAACTCATAGGCGGTGAACCCTCCCGGTCGGCGTGCGCTTATGGTGACGCTGTGCGCCGATTTGCATGAGCGGCCCAAAATGGCGGAAGGTTCCGGATGATTTCAATGAAAGGCCTCAAGACGGCGTCCCTGGCCCTGAGTGCGATAGGTCTGGCCCAGTGCGAACGCGAGCGTCCCCCCGCCCCGCCCGAGGCGCCGGCCCCGGTCGCGCCGGTTCAGCCAGCGGCCCTGAATCGCGCCGATATGATCGCTGTCCTGGCGCGCGCCGCCTCGCATCACGCTGCAGGGGACGGCGAAGTCGAGGTCCTGGCCGGGCGGCGCTTCAGCGTGCGCCTGCCGTTTGGATGCCAGGGGCCGGGCGAACTTCCGTCCTCCGCACGACCTGGGTTCGCCTCCTGGACCTGGGACGAGGATCGGCGGAACATCGAACTGCGCCTGACGCCGTCCAACTGGTTGACCGAGCCGCCGGTCGACGTCAGCGGACTGGACGCGGCCTGGGCCCAGGCCGAGGGGGTGTGGATTGCGCGTCCATGGCAATCTCCGGATGTCTGCCCGCCACCGCCGCCCGCTATTGCGCCTCAGCCCCTGTCGCCTGGCTCTGCTTCGGAGACGGCGGCCGCAGACGCGCCGCAAGAGGTCGCCAAACAGCCTGGCGAGCCGGAGCAGGATGGCGCGCCGCTGCCTCCGCCCACGCCCTGGGTTTCTCCCCCTTCGGCAGGGCTGGCGGCCTATTCTTCCATCGAGGGGTCGCGCGTCGGCCGTCGCGACGGCCGCCCTTACGTCTATTTGATTCGCGCAGAGGGCGAGGCGCCGGCTGCGCCGCCGAGGCTGGGCTGGCGGGTTCTGCTGGAAGGGCGCATCGGAACATTTCCGGACGGGCGTTCGATCCGCTGTCGGGCCGAGAACAGGGATCAGCGTCCCGTGTGCATCGTCGCCGTTCAGCTGGACAAGGTCGCCTTTGAAGATGGAGCCACGGGCGGTCAGTTGGCGGAGTGGCGGCCGGCAGGCTGACCTGACCCAAGGGTAGGGCGGAGTGCCGCTCTCAATCCTCGTCCATCTTCAACGCGGCGATGAAGGCTTCCTGCGGGATCTCGACCTTGCCGAACTGGCGCATGCGCTTCTTGCCGGCCTTCTGCTTCTCGAGCAGCTTCTTCTTGCGGGTGGCGTCGCCGCCGTAGCACTTGGACGTCACGTCCTTGCGCAGGGCGCGGACGGTTTCGCGGGCGATGATCTTGCCGCCGATGGCCGCCTGAATGGGAATGACGAACATGTGGGGCGGGATCAGCTCCTTCATCTTCTCGACCATGCCGCGTCCGCGCGTCTCGGCGCGGCCGCGGTGGACCAGCATGGACAGGGCGTCGACCGGCTCGGCGTTGACCAGGATGCTCATCTTGACCAGATCGCCGACCTTGTAGTCCGTCAGCTCGTAGTCGAACGAGGCATAGCCCTTCGAGATCGACTTCAGGCGGTCGTAGAAGTCGAACACGACCTCGTTCAGCGGCAGCTCATAGACGACGAGCGCGCGGCTGCCGACGTAGGACAGCTCGACCTGCGAGCCGCGACGGTCCTGGCAAAGCTTGATCACGCCGCCCAGGTATTCGTCGGGGGTCAGGATGGTGGCCTTGATCCAGGGCTCGCTGATGGTCTCGATCTGCATCACGTCGGGCAGGTCGGCCGGGTTGTGCAGGTCGATCTCGCGTCCGTCGCGCAGGCCGATCTTGTAGACGACCGAGGGGGCCGTCGCGATCAGGTCCAGATTGAACTCGCGGCTCAGGCGCTCCTGGATGATCTCCAGGTGCAGCAGGCCCAGGAAGCCGCAGCGGAAGCCGAAGCCCAGGGCGGCGCTCGATTCCATCTCGAAGGTGAAGGAGGCGTCGTTCAGGCGCAGCTTGCCGATGGCGGCGCGCAGGTCCTCGAAGTCGGCGGCGTCGACCGGGAAGAGGCCGCAGAAGACCACCGACTGGACTTCCTTGAAGCCCTTCAGCGGTTCGGCGGTCGGCTTCTTCTCGTCGGTGATGGTGTCGCCGACGGCGGCGTGGGCCACTTCCTTGATCTGGGCGGTGATGAAGCCGACCTCGCCCGGGCCAAGCTGGTCCACGGGCGTGTTCTTGGGCAGGAAGACGCCGACGCGGTCGACCAGATGGGTCGAGCCCGACTGCATCATCTGGACCCGCTGGCCAGCCTTCAGCACGCCGTCGAAGACGCGCACCAGCAGGACCACGCCCAGGTAGGGGTCGTACCAGGCGTCGACCAGCATGGCCTTCAGCGGGGCGTTGACGTCGCCCTTGGGCGCCGGCAGGCGGGTGACGATGGCCTCCAGCACCTCTTCGATGCCGATGCCCGACTTGGCCGAGGCCATGACGGCGTCGGAAGCGTCGATGCCGATGACGTCCTCGATCTGCGCGCGAACCCGCTCGGGCTCGGCGGCGGGCAGATCGATCTTGTTCAGGACCGGCACGATCTCGTGGTTGTTGTCGATGGCCTGATAGACGTTGGCCAGGGTCTGGGCCTCGACGCCCTGCGACGCATCGACCACCAGGATCGAACCCTCGCACGCGGCCAGGCTGCGCGACACCTCATAGGCGAAGTCGACGTGCCCCGGCGTGTCCATCAGGTTCAGGACGTAGTCCAGCCCGTCCTTGGCCTTGTAGTGCAGGCGCACGGTCTGCGCCTTGATGGTGATGCCGCGCTCCTTCTCGATGTCCATGTTATCAAGGACTTGCGCCGACATTTCCCGCGCGGTCAGGCCGCCGGTGTGCTGAATCAGCCGGTCCGACAGCGTGGACTTGCCGTGGTCGATGTGGGCGACCACCGAGAAATTACGGATGCGTTCGATTGGGGGCGTCGTCATGGTCCGGCGCGCTTAGCATCCGTAGCGCCCGAACGCCATGCACCGGGTGTCCGGACGCGCTTCTGACAGAGTTCCCGGATTCGGAAAGTTTATTACGGGTGGCCGACAGATCAAATGACCCGGTTTGAGGTGCGGCAGTCACGCTAACCATAACATTTGGCGTGTTGGGCCCTGTGAAGGGCCAAAGACCGTCGATTTTCAGGCCGATTCTCCTGCCGCGAGAATGCGGAACGACGGTCGTTCAGGGCGATTGGGTTGTCCGGAGGTGGAGGAACCTCCGTATCCATTTTGATCTGGAGGCTAAAGATATGCGTGCCAAATTGATGACTTCGGCGGCTGTCCTGGTGGGGGTGCTCGCCTTTGCGACGATGACCCAGGCCCAGTCCACCTCGAGCGGCCCGAACGGCGGCGTCGGCGGCAACACCACCGCCACCGACTCCTACAACAGCACAGACGTGCCGATTTCGGACTCGTTCAACGACAACTCCGACAACTCGCTGGATGTGGCGGATTCCGGCAACGACAATTCGGACAACTCCACCAACACCGATTTGGCGGTCGGCATCACTGATTCGCTGAACGACAATTCGGATAACTCGGACAACTCCGACAATTCGACCAACACTGATCTGGCGGTGGGCATCACGGACTCTCTGAACGACAATTCGGACAATTCCGACAATTCGGTCAGCGATTCCGGCAACGACAACTCCGCCGATCTGGCTGTCGATATCGCGGATTCGTTCAACGACAATTCGACCAGCGACTCGGGCAATGACAACTCGACCAATACCGACAGCTCGACCGACCTGGCTGTCGATATCGCCGACTCGTTCAACGACAACTCGGTCAATGACTCGGGCAACGACAACTCGACCAATACCGACAACTCCACTGACCTGGATCTGGCGGTCGATATCGCGGACTCGTTCAACGACAACTCGGTCAACGACTCGGGCAACGACAACTCGACCAACATCGGCATTACCGACTCGTTCAACGACAACTCGACCTGGAGGGTTTCGCTGAGCAACCAGTCGCTGGCCGCCAACGTCAGCGATCTGAGCTTCGACCTCTCGGAAGGCGGCGACGGTCCGCAAAACGGCCGTGTCCGCAGCGGCGACATCACCCAGAATGGCGGCGCATTCGCCGGCTTCGCGGGGATTCAGACCGTGAGCAACATTTCCGGCCAGGCTTCGGTCGGTCAGGCTGCCACGGCCATCAGCGCCAACGCCAATGTGACCTTCGGCAACGGCGGCTAAGCGTTCTGTCGGCGGCCGGGAAACCGGTCGCCGATCCCTTTTTCGGGAGGAAGCCATGCTTATTGTATTTACGGCCGCGCTCTTACTGGCCGGATCGGATCCGGCGCCTTCGTCGTCGGCGCCCGCGCCGGTTGACGGCCAGGCGCAATCGACGGCGGCGTCGTCCGCCATCCAGCCGCTCGATCTGGAGGAGCTTCATGATCTGAACGGACGCCAGGGCGTCAACGTCATCGTCGCCAGCGATCAACTGCTCAAGGCCACCAACAGCGGCAACAGCGTCACAGCCAACTCGGTGGGGTCGGGCGGCATCACCGTCGGCGCCAACGCCTTCGCCGGCTATAACGGCGTCGGCAACTTCGTCATGAACACCGGCCACAACAACAATCTTCAGGGCGCCATCACGATCAATATCGTGACCACGAGTCCCAACCCGTGATGCAAGGGGACGCACGGGTCTTTATCGGCGGATGCCTGTCGGCGGCGGCTCTGGGCCTGACCGCCCTGGGCTCCGGCCCGGCAAGCGCCGACGTCCTGCTCAGCAACGGACCGGCGCCGGCCCGCGTCAGCGTGGTCAGCTATCGGGACATTCCCTTCCGCACAGTCGTGCGCCAGCGGTATGACTTCAGCTGCGGCTCGGCCGCGCTGGCGACCCTTCTCCGTTATCACTACGACCGCGAAGTGGGGGAGGAGCAGATCTTTCGCGCCATGTATGCGGCCGGCGATCAGGACACCATCCGCCGCGTGGGCTTCTCCCTGCTCGACATGAAGAACTTCCTGGAGACCAACGGCTATCATGCCGACGGCTATCGGCTGACGCTCGAAAACCTGGCCAGCATGAACAAGCCGGCGATCGTCATGATCGACACGGCCGGCTACAAGCATTTCGTGATCTTCAAGGGCGACGACGCGGGCCGGGTCCTGATCGGCGACCCCGCCCTGGGTCTCAAGATCTACACGCGCGAAGAATTCGTTTCGATGTGGAACGGCATCGCCTTCGTGCTGCGGGAACCGGCGGACAATTTCAACGACGCGGCGGAATGGAAGCCGTGGAACCGGTCCCGGCCGGAGCAGGCCCTGCCCAACAGCTCGCTGGCCGAACTGACGCGTGAATTGCCGCCGCTCTATCAAGTCACCACGCGTTTTCCCATCGATCCCTACCTGAGGTGACGGTCATGCGACGCGCGCCTTTTATCGCCCTGCTTGTCGCGACGGTCCTGGCGCCGACGCTGGCGCCCGCCGTAGCGGCCGCCGGGCCGCCCGCCTGGCTGCGTCCCATGTTCGAGGAGACGGCGGGCGCGCCCTACGGGGGCGGAGCCGCGCCCTTGGCTGCGCCGCAGGGCGCGCAGTCCCTGTCCGACGAGGAGTTGTCAGGTCTTCGCGGAGGATTCCTCACCGCAAACGGCTTTACCTTCGGTTTCGGGGTGGTCATTCGATCCTATGTGAACGACCAGCTGGCGCTGCAAACCCGTTTGACCTGGACCCCTACGGGCCCCGTGACGGAGCAGATTCGCGGCGATGCGCCCGGCCTGACCGATCTGGCCAGCGCCATGACCTCGCTGCTGAACAGCGGCATCGACCTGCGGGGCCTCAGCGGCACGAGCGGCGGCGTCGCCCTGGTCAGCGGCGAGGGCGCAACGGCCCTGATCCACAACGTCACCACGGGCCAGTTGCAGAACCTGATCGTCAACAGCGCAAGCGACCGCAACCTGCGCCAGGACATGGAGCTGAACCTCTACCTGCCGGACCTGGCCGCGATGCAGACCGCCAGCAGCGCCCAGCAGCAGGTTTCCCAGCTGACCTATGATCTCAATACGTCGCTGATTGGCTCGCTGGGCCGCTGACGGCCTCCGCTCCAGCCGGGAGCAGAGGTCCAGCCGGTGTCAGAAAACGATGGGCAGGCGCAGGACGAACCGCATGTCCGGCGCATCTTCCGTCACCCCGAACTCAAAATTGCCGTTGAGGCTGTATCGCTCGGTCAGCAGATAGGACAGGCCGAACTGCAGGGCGCCGACCTGCAGGGAATCGGACTTTTCGGTGAGGTCGTTCAGTTCGCTGGTGGTGGGGCGGATATAGCTGTGCTTGTAGCCCAGCGAGAATGAGAACTTCGGATTGAGCGAGAAGCCGAAGCCGATCGACATGCCGATGGCGTCGCCGGGATCGACTTCGCCGATGAGAACGTCGCCCTCCATCTTGTTGATGTCGCGCGGCAGGTGGGCGAAGTAGCTGAGGCTGCCGTAGATCACCGCCGGATCGCTGGGGTAGAGGAAGCTGACGCTGGGCTCGACGCCCCAGAAGCCCGACCCCGTGGCCAGGCGGCTGGCGACGCCGAATTCGTCACGGGGGATTTCAAACGGCCCTTCGCCTGTATCGCTCTTGGCGCGCAGGGCTGCGATGAAGATTGGACGGCCACGTTCCCCGCCATTGATCTGGTAGCGGATGGCGCCCTCGACGTCGCCGACCCCGTCGCCGCTCAGGTCGATGGTCCGGGTCACCGCTTCATCGCGCTGCTGGACGGTCGTGATGGTGTCGTTGCGCCACACATAGGGGGCGCGAAGCTCGACTTCCATGCGAGAGGTCACGCCATACTTGGCCGCGATGGTGGCCACGCCGGTGTCGCGGTCCGCCTCATTGGCCTCGATCACGCCGATCTGGACCCCGGGCACGATCTCGATGCCGCGGAAGACCAGGCGGTTGGCGCTCGACCGGGTGTACTCGGTGGACAGGTCGACGGTCAGACGTCCCGGTCGGGTCAGGACCGCCACGCCCTCCGGTATGGCGGCCAACTGCTCGCGACGCGCCTGAAGCAGGGGGGGCTCGACCGGCGGCGCGCCGGCAGGCGCAGGCGTGGGCTGGGGTTGGCCGTTGGCCGTCATTTCACTTGCGGTCTGGCCTGGCGCGGTCTGGCCTGGCGCGGTCTGGCCTGGCGCAGTCTGGCCGGCGCGCAGGGCGCTCATGTCGCTGTCGGCGAACAGGGCGGCGCCGTTCTGCACGCGCCAGCGGCCCTCCACGTCGGAGGCGGCGAGGCCGACGGGCGGGGCGGCGCCGGCCGCGCGCTCGGCCAGCAGGGCGTCCTGGGCCTCGATGCGCTTCTGCTGATCCAGAACCAGGGCTTCGAGCCGGGCCACCCGTGCGGCCAGATCCGCGTCCTGGGCCAGGGCGGCGCCCGGGGCGATCAGGGCCGCGACCGCGACCGAGGCCAGCAGCAAGCCGGATCGCCCTTCTTTTCGACGAGAGCCGCGCCAGTCGCGCTGCCGAGGCGAAGGACGATGCTGGGTCATGACGCGCTCTCTCTTTCTATGTGTGATCAGTGAAGGACCGGATAGTCGGCGCCGTAGTCACAGACCGACCGCAGATAGGACTCGTCCAGAATGGTCAGCCAGCCGCTCTGCATCGAGATCAGGCGATTGCGCTTCATCTGGCTGAGCGTGCGGCTGACGTGGACCAGGCTGAGGCCGAGCGCGTCCGCCAGCGCCTCCTGCGTCAGCGGCAGGTGCATGCGGTCAACGCTGCACAGCCCGGCCCTTTGCAGCCGGTCGCGCAGTTCCAGCAGCAGGTGGCCGATGCGGGCCATGGCGGACTGACGTCCCAGCCGCACCACATGGTTGAGCAGGCAGATGTCCTCATAGCGACGGGCGGCGACAAGCGCGCGGCGCAGGCGGTCGTGGCGGGGGTCCTGCAGGCTGAGAATTTCGCGAAGCATGATCGCGTCGACGCATTCCACCCGCGTCAGGGCCACTGTCGTGGTCTCATCCAGAGGACGAGGTTCCGCCGCCAGCCCCAGGCCGTCGCCGGGAAGCAGGAAGCCGAAAATCTGTCGCTGTCCGTCAGCCAGGGTGCGCTGCCGACAGGCCCATCCGCTGAGGATGAGACGCGGCGTCACGGCGCGACCTTCCGAGGTGAAGGCCTCGCCTGCGGCTATGACCTCCTGGAAGACGCAAAGTCGACGGACCAGGGCGCGCTCTTCTTCCGACAGACGGGCGACGGTGTTGAGAATCCGCAGCGCCGCCGTGTCCGCTGGCACGGAGAGGCTGCGTCGCACGTTGAGCGTGCGCGACGTCATTCTCTCCCCGCATTCTGGCGCGACGTCGGCCCTCCAGCCATACGACGCCCCTCCCTCGCCCAAGGCATATCCGGCGCTCCTCCGCTGCGGCAAACGGTCAGAGAACGCCGGTGTTCCATCTAGCTTGAGGAAACATTTATTTCTGTATCATCCGCGCCCTGGCGCAGAAGGCGAGCGGCTTGATGCAGCATTCAGCCACGGTCGGAGCGGCCGCCGCCCCGCCTGCCTGCCGTCTCGCTGAAAACCTGGATGAGCATGCGCCAGCCGTTGTCGGCAGGCGCGGCGGCGGCTTCATGCCTGAAGCGGCGAATCTCTGAAACTTATGGAGAAAAAATGGTGGACGCGACAGGGATTGAACCTGTGACCCCCTCGATGTCAACGAGGTGCTCTCCCGCTGAGCTACGCATCCGCCGGGTTGCTTCACGCCGACCGATGTGTCGGTGCGCGGCAAGGCGGCGTCTATAACCCGCAGTCCGCGGCCGCCGCAAGAGGCTTGCGCCTTCTTTTCTCAGATTTTTCCGTTAGGCCGCGATCATCCGTTCGACCTCGTTCACCAGGTCGCGCAGGTGGACGGGCTTGGACAGAACCTTGGCCTGAGGCGTGGCCTGGACCGCCGAAAGCGCCACGGCGGCGAAGCCGGTGATGAACATGATGCGAATGCCCGGCTGACGCACGGCGGCCACGCGCGCCACCTCGATCCCGTCGGCGCCCGGCATGACGATGTCGGTCAGCAGCAGGTCGTATGGACCCTGTTCCAGGGCGTCGATGGCGTCGTCGCCATTCTCGCAATCCACCACGGCGTGGCCGGCGCGTTCCAGCGCGCGGGTCAGGAAGCCTCGAAGCGAGCCGTCGTCTTCGGCCAGCAGAATTCGCGCCATGTGGGGATCAGGTCCTTGAGTACAGGCGCGGAGCCTAGGCGCCGATCGGTAAACCCGTAGTGAAAATCAGCCCTGGGGCGAGCGCGTAGAGGGGCGAAGTCGGGGATAAATCAGTCTATGGCCAAGCCATGAGTCCTCAGCCGACCGACGCGCCCTTCAGCATCACGCCCCCGACGGGGGAGGCGACGCCGCTGGTGTTCGCCTCTCCTCATTCCGGCGTCATCTATCCCCCGGACATGGGGGCGGCTGCAGATCTGTCGGAAGCCTCGCGGCGCAGCGCCGAGGATGCGGCGATGGATCGGCTGCTGGCGGCGAGCGGGTCTTCAGCCGCGGTGCTGATCGTGGGCCTTGTCGGGCGAGCCTATGTCGATCTGAACCGGTCGCCGGACGACCTGGACCCGGTGCTCATCGCCGACTGTCCCGAACAGGCTGCGCCGGGCCTTAAAACCCTGGCGGGCTATGGCGTCTTGCCGCGCCTGGCCGGGGACGGGACGCCGCTCTACGCGCGCCGCCTTACGCTCGAGGAGGCGCAGGGGCGGATCGGACGCGTGCACAGGCCCTATCATCACGCCCTCGACGAACTGATGCAGGCCAGACGCGCGCGTCACGGTCGCGCCATCCTGATCGACTGGCACTCCATGCCGTCCCGGGCCACGGGCCCGAACGGGCCGGACGTGGTGCTGGGCGACCGGCATGGGACCAGTTGCGCAACCGGGCTGACACGCCGACTGCGCGCCCTGTTCGAGGCCCTGGGATGGCGTGTGGCCCTGAACCGTCCCTATGCCGGGGGCTACGCCACCCAGATCTGGGGGCGGCCTGAAGATGGCTTCGAGGCGGTTCAGATCGAACTCAGCCGACGGCTTTACTGGGACGAGGCGGCGGGCGCGCCTTCCGCAGGCTGGTCGCGCGCTCAGTCGGGATTGAACCGGGTGATCGCGGCCCTGGCCAGCGACTTCGCCGCCTAGGCTCCGCGGACCAAAAAAAAGCCGCGCCCGAGGGCGCGGCATATAAAGTCTATAGGGAGGAAACGCCCAGGAAGGGCATGACGCCCGGAGGCGTCGATAGACAAGTTAGGTTGCAGCGCACAAAATTTCAAGCGCCGATTATCCGTGTGCGATCACAGGCTGTTACGGAAATCCATTTCGCCGTTACGCGTCTGGAAGGGGTGTGGCCGCACGAATCGTTCGCGGCTGCAATAAGACCAAAGTCGGGCCTAGCCGCGTTCAAGCAGGCGCCGCGCCGCGCGAACGGCCTGTGCCGCCGGCGATCCGGCCTGACGCCAGACCAGCAGCCCGAAGGCCGAGATCACGCCCAGGGCGAGCCAGAGGGGGCCGAACAGCCAGGCCGCCGCCGCTAGGGCGAAGTAGTAGCCGCGCACCCCCTGGCTGAAGCCGCCCAGCGCCGGGTTCAGCACCCGCGCCACGGCGTGGCCATAGGCGACCTTGTCGGTATCGGAATGAATTTCGGGCGCGGCGCCGATCAGGGCCAGAGCGTAGTTCATCTGGCGCAGCGACCAGATGAAGTCGAGGAAGCCGCGCGCCAGACAGATCAGGACCAGGGCCAGCTTGGCTTCGAGTATCTTGACCGGCACCGCCTCGGCGCCGACGGCGGCGAAGCCGCGCAGCGCATTCTCGCCGCCGAAAAGAATGCCCGCCACCGCCGCGATCAGCAGCAGGTTGGTCGAGGCGAAGAAGGAGGCCGAGTTGATCGAATGGCCCATCAGTTGACTGTCGATCAGCCGCATCTCGCGATGGGTCATGGCCGTCATCCAGCTGTCTCGGACGATCAGCATGTCGTCGTTCAGCGAGCCGCTGCGTCGCGAAATCAGCTTGAGCAGGGGCCCATAGCCCAGCCAGGCCGTGAAGAAGAGGGCGAGCGCGATCCAGTCGATCAGGGTCATGTCCTGTTGATGCCTTCAGTCGGGCCTGTCGGGCAAGTGCGTTTGCCCGTTGGACGCCTCTGAAGCTTGCTGTTCGGCGACGCAGAGCTTATCACGCGCCCCAAACTCCCCGTTCGCACCTGCAACAAAGAGCGTAACATGAACATCGAAGCCATTCCGGTCGGCCCGAATGCGCCGTGGGACATCAACGTCATCATCGAGATCCCGCAAGGCGGTCTGCCGGTGAAATACGAGATGGACAAGGAATCCGGCGCCCTGTTCGTCGACCGCTTCCTGCACACCGCCATGTATTATCCGGGCAACTACGGCTTTGTGCCGCACACCCTGTCGGACGACGGCGATCCCTGCGACGTCATCGTGCTGAACCCGACCCCGGTGGTGCCGGGCTGCGTCATCCGCTCGCGCCCGATCGGCGTGCTGAAGATGGTCGATGAAGCCGGCGGCGACGAAAAGATCCTGGCCGTGCCGGTCGACAAGCTGAACCCCTACTACACCGAGGTTTCCAGCTACCGTCAGCTGCCCGCCATCCTGATCGAGCAGATCGAGCACTTCTTCACCCGCTACAAGGATCTGGAGAAGGGCAAGTCGGTCACCGTCAACGGCTGGGGCGACGCCGGCGAAGCCGCCGAACTGATCGCCGCCGGCATGGCCGCCCACCAGGCCAAGCTGGCCAAGGCCGCCGCCGAAGCCGCCTGAGGCCTTAGGCTCTGAATATTATTGAAAGGCCCCGCCGGCGAACCGGCGGGGCCTTTTTTCTTTAGGGCGCTATCGCTCGCCGCGCGGCGGCTCGCTGCTTGAGCGCGATTTCTCCCTCCCCTTCATGGGGAGGGTGGCTGAGCCCGCAGGGCGAAGCCGGGTGGGGGCGGCAAGGCAAGTCAGCCGCCGCGCCCAGGTTCGCCACGCCCTCCCACCCGGTCTCCGCTTCGCGTCGACCTCCCTCCCCATGAAGGGGAGGGAGAGGCGTTACTTCTTCGCCCGGAACGCCGCAATCGCCTCGACCGTCTGGCGCACCTTGGCCTCGATGCCGGCCCAGTCCTTCGCTTGAATCGCCGCGTCGGTGATCAGCTTGGAGCCCATGCCCGCCGCCACGATGCCCGAGCCGAACCATTTGGCGATCGAGGCCTCGTCGGGATCGACGCCGCCGGTCGGCATGATCTTGGTCCAGGGCATGGGGCCCAGCACCGCCTTGACGAAGTCCGGTCCGCCGACCGAGGCGCCCGGGAACAGCTTGACGATCTCGCAGCCCAGGGCCTGCGCCTCCGAGATGTCGCGCACCGAGCCGCAGCCGGGCGAATAGGCGACCTGACGGCGGTTGCAGACCTGGGCCACCTCGGGAACCAGGCAGGGGCTGATGACGAAGCGCGCGCCGGACGCCAGGTAGAGGGCCGCCGTCGGCGCATCCAGGATCGAACCCACGCCCATGATGATGTCGGGATCGGTCTGGGCGAACTGCTTCGACAGGGCGGTGAAGGTCTCCCAGGCGAAGTCGCCGCGGTTGGTGAACTCGACCGCCTTGGCCCCGCCGCGGGCGCAGGCGCGGATCACCTCGGCGCAGACCTCGGGGTCGGCGTGATAGAAGACCGGGACGACCCCTTGAGTTTCGAGGGCGGTCAGCACGCTGAGGCGGTCGTGTCGCATGGGGTCTCCTTCAGGCTTTTCAGGCCCGCAGATCGGCGGTTGATGCACCCGGCGTCAAGTGACGCCGGGATCAATCCTGGTAAGCGGCGCCTTATTCGGCGGTCGCCAGTGTCACCAGCCGCTTGACCATGCGGCTGTCCTTGTCGGCCAGCGGGTCCAGCATGGTGAAGTGATCCAGCCCGTCCAGCACCTCGACATGGGTGTCGGCGCCCTTGCCGCCCCATTCGGCCGCCATGCTGCGGCTCTGGCGGATGAACTCGTTGCTCTCGGCCCCGCCGACCCAGCAGTCCAGCGCCCGTCCGCCCGGCGCTCCGCCGTTGGGCGCGGGCCAGTGGATCGGCGATAGCGCCCGCGCCGTGACTGCGTCCAGACCCAGGGCCTGGTTCAGCGAGGTGTGGATCAGCGGCTCGATGTCGAACACGCCCGAGATGGCCAGAGCCGCTCGCGCCCGGCCCTCGGACAACATGCACGCCGCCATATGCCCGCCGGCCGAGTGCCCAAAGACCAGGGGTCGCTTGCCGGTGCGGTCGCGCACCAGCTCTGTCGCCCGGCGCATCTGGCCGATGATGGCGCCCACCTTGACCGTCGGGGCCAGGTCGTAGCCGGGAATGACCACGCTGATCCCGTGATCCAGCAGGGCCGGCGCGACCCAGCCGAACCAGGCCCGGTCCAGCGCCTGCCAATAGCCGCCGTGGATGAAGATGGCGGTCGGCGCGCCCGACCCGGCGTCGAACCACTCCATTCTCTGGCGCTCGCCGGGGCCGTATTCGACGGTCTCGGGCCGCCGGGCGTCGATGACGCGGGCCGAATCCTCTCGCCATCGTTTCAGGATCGCCGGGTGGCCCGGCACGCGTTCTCGGTTGTTGTAAGCCGCCTCGTAATCGACTGGAGGGGCCGTCACTGTCGCCGGAGCCTTACCCATGCCGTTTCCATCCGCTATGCACCTCCGCTTGAACGGGAGGTTCCGACCATGATGACCGCCATTTTCGTCTTCATCAAATGCGAGTTGGGCTACGCCAACGATGTCGCCGCCGATCTGGTCGACAACGTTGAAAACGTGTCGGAAGTTTACTCGACCTCGGGTCAGCACGACCTGCTGGCCAAGTTCCAGCTGCCCAAGGACGCCGACATCGGCACCTTCGTGACCAAGCAGGTGCAGACCCGCCCGCACATCCGCGACACCTTCACCGTCATCACCTTCTCGCCCTTCCTGCCGTCGAACAAATGACCGGGCTGGTCCTTCTGGCGCCGGGCCTGCCCGACAGCCTGCTGACGCCGCTGCGGGCCTCGGGTCTGAACTTGCAGACGCTGAAGGGCGCCCCGAGCCCCGAACAGGCCGAGGCGACGACCGCCTATGTGGTCTTCGGCGGCAGCCCGGCCTCCGCCGACCTGGTCGACGCCCTGCCGAACCTGAAGATCATCGCCGTCCATGGCGTCGGCTATGACGGGGTGGACGTGGCCCACGCCCGGTCGCGCGGCGTCGTCGTGACCAACACCCCCGACGTCCTGACCGAGGACGTGGCCGATCTGGCCCTGGCCCTGACGCTGAACACCCTGCGCGCCCTGCCGGCGGCGGAGCATCATCTACGCAGCGGCCGCTGGGGGGCGGGCGAACGCGCGCCCCTGACCCGCCGGGCCAGCGGACGGCGCTACGGCGTCCTCGGCCTGGGCCGCATCGGCGCCGCCATCGCGCGGCGGCTGGAGCCGCTGGGCGGGTCCATCGCCTATCACAGCCGTCGCCCGGTCGAGGGCGTCGCCTACGCCTATCACGACAGCCCAGAATCACTGGCCGAGGCCGTGGACGTGCTGATCATCGCCACGCCGGGCGGCGCCGCGACCGAGAAGCTGGTCAATGCCCAGGTGCTGGCCGCGCTCGGTCCTGACGGCGTCCTGATCAACATCGCGCGCGGCGGGGTGGTGGACGAAGAGGCCCTGATCTCCGCCCTGATCGAGGATCGCCTGTTCGGCGCCGGCCTCGATGTCTTCGCCCATGAACCCAGCGTGCCTCAGGCCCTGCTGGATCATCCGCGTTGTGTCCTGACGCCCCACGTCGGTTCGGCCACGGTCGAGACCCGCGCCGCCATGGCCGGCCTGGTGGTCGAGAACCTGCTGGCGGTGCTGTCCGGCGCGCCCGCGATCACGCCGGTGTCGGCCTAGGCCTTCTTGCGCGCGGGCGTGCGGGGTTTCGGCGCCGGCGCCTGCTGCGCGTCCCGCCGCTCTTCCGCCGCGTCGTCGTCGCCGACCTTCTCTTCGACGGTGGCCGAGAAGCGCTGATAGGCGCCCAGCCCGACCAGCACCAGAACGGCGGCGATCAGCAAGGCGGTCGGATAGACCAGCAGGGCCACGTCCTCGCGCGCCGTCTTGAACACCACCACCAGGGCCTCAAGGAAGACGGCGATGATGATGGTGGACAGGAACTTGGTCAGGCTGCGCCGGGCCTCCGCCGCGCTGCGTCGTTCGCTGCCGCGCCGCACCTCGTCCTCGAACAGGTATTTGGCCACGTCGAACACGGCGATGGCGACGATGACATAGCCCAGCACGTCCAGGATGGCGTCGGCCCCCGACTGGTCGGGGCTGCGAATGGCCTCCCAGGCGTCGCCGAGCCCCAGCCAGACCAGCCCCAGGGCCAGCAGAAGCAGCAGCAGACTGGCCGCGCCGAACACCAGACGATTGAGAATGATCATGCCAAGGCCCCTCTGTGCAGGCCGCAAACGCGCCACAGGGGCTGCGGTTCAGAACCTTGGCCGGAGACCGTAGCCAATCGCAACGGATTGCTGTTAGCCTCGCTTCCGGGAAACGCAGCAAGGGCACGCAGATGACCGATCTGGAGACGTTCCGCGCCGAGACGCGCGCCTGGCTGGAGGCCAACTGTCCGCTGGAAGTGCGCGGGCCGCGCGACGGCGACGAGGACTATGTCTGGGGCGGCCGCAAGGCCGTGTTCAAGACGCCGGCCCACAAGCTCTGGATGGAGCGCATGGCGACGCGCGGCTGGACCGCGCCGGAATGGCCCAGCGCCTATGGCGGCGGCGGCCTGTCCCGCGAGGAGGCCAAGGTGCTGGCGTCGGAGATGCGCCGCATCCAGGCCCAGATGCCCCTGGCCAGCTTCGGCATCTGGATGCTCGGCCCGGCCCTGCTGGCGTTTGGAACCGAGGAGCAGAAGCAACGCTTCCTGCCGCCCATCGTGCGCGGCGAGATCCGCTGGTGTCAGGGCTATTCCGAGCCCGGCTCCGGCTCCGACCTCGCCTCGATCCAGACGCGGGCGGAGGATCGCGGCGACCACTGGATCGTCAACGGCCAGAAGGTCTGGACCTCCTACGCCGATCAGGCGGACTGGATCTTCTGCCTGGTCCGCACCGACCCTGAGGCGCCCAAGCATCTGGGCATCAGCTTCGTCCTGTTCGACATGGCGACGCCCGGCGTCAGCACCCGTCCCATCACGCTCATCAGCGGTAAATCGCCCTTCTGCGAGACCTTCTTCGACGACGTGCGGGTCGAGAAGGAAAACCTGATCGGGACGCTCAACCGCGGCTGGGACGTGGCCAAGGCCCTGCTGGCGCATGAGCGGACCATGATCGGCGCCATGGGCGACACCGGGGTCGGCCGCCCCCTGGGACAGGTCGCGGTCGATAGCCTGGGCGTGGACGAGGCCGGCCGGCTGGACGAGCCGTCCTTGCGCGCCCGCATCAACGACTACGACATCGACGCCGCCGCCTTCCGGCTGGCGATGGAGCGGGTGGGGGATCAGGTGAAGGCCAAGCAGGCCCATCCGGCCATCGCCTCGATGTTGAAATACTACGGCTCCGAACTGAACAAGCGCCGCCATGAACTGGCCATGGCGGCGGGCGGTTCGGACGCGCTGGAATGGGAGGGCGAACGTTCGAAGGAGGGCGCCGCCGCCCGCGACTGGCTGCGCACCAAGGCCAACTCCATCGAAGGCGGCACCAGCGAGATCCAGCTGAACATCATCGCCAAACACCTGCTGCAACTGCCGGGAGCCTGAGCCCATGCCCCTGATCCTGACCGAAGAACAGACCATGCTTCAGGACGCCGCCGACGGCTTCCTGAACGAGCACGCCCCCATCGCCCACCTGCGCCAGCTGCGCGACAGCCGCGACCCCGACGGCGTCTCACGCGACCTGTGGCGGGCCTTCGGGGAGATGGGCTTTGCGGGCGTCGTCATCCCCGAAGAAGACGGCGGCTCCGGCCTCGGCGCGGTCGAGGCGGGCGTCATCGCCGAGAGCCTGGGCCGCACCCTGACGCCGTCGCCCTTCATGGGCTCCTCGGTGCTGGCCGCGACCGTGCTGAAGGCGGCGGGTTCAGACGCGCAGAAGGAATGGCTGGGCCGGATCGCGACGGGCGAGGCCATCCTCAGCCTCGCCGTCGATGAGGGTCCCAAGCACGCGCCGTCGAAGATCACGACCCGCGCCGAACGCGCCGGCAACGGCTTCAAACTGAACGGCGCCAAGGGCTTCGTGCTGGACGGCCACGTCGCCGACGCCCTGATCGTCGCCGCGCAAACAGATGAAGGCCTGACCCTCTTCCTGATCGACCCGCAGACCTCCGGCGTCGCGGTCGAGCGCACCGTCATGGTCGACGCCCACAACGCCGCGCGCGTCACCCTGACCGATGTGGTCGTGGACGCCGACGCCGTGATAGGCGCGGCGGGCGAGGGGCAGGGGCCGCTGGACGCCGCGCTTGTGTTGGGCCGGGCCTGCGCCGCCGCCTCCCTGGTCGGGGCCGGGGATCAGGCCTTCAAGGTCACGCTGGACTACCTGCGCACCCGCAAGCAGTTCGGCAAGCTGATCGGCGAGTTCCAGGCCCTGCAACACCGCGCCGCCCACCTGTTCACCGAGCTGGAACTGGCCAAGGCCGCGACGCTTGCCGCGCTGCAAGCCATCGACGCGGGGCGCCCCGACGCCGAACAGGCCGCCGGGACCGCCAAGGCCAAGGCCGGCCGCGTCGCCGAACTGGCGGTCCAGGAGGCGGTGCAGATGCACGGCGGCGTGGGCATGACCGACGAGTTCGACGTCGGCCTGTTCATGAAGCGCGTCCGCGTCCTCAACGAACTGCTGGGCGACGCCGGCTTCCACGCCGAACGCCTGGCGCGCGCGCAGGGGTTCTAGATCCCTTCTCCCTCAAGGGGAGAAGGATGACGGCGCGCGGTTCGCCCGCTAAACCTCCCGCAAGGGAGAAACCACATGACGCGATCCAACGCGCCCGCCTATCAGACCGGCTTCGCCAATCATTTCGCCACCGAGGCCGTCGAGGGCGCCCTTCCGGTCGGCCGCAACTCGCCGCAGCGCCCGGCCCTGGGCCTCTATGCCGAGCAGCTGTCGGGCGCGGCCTTCACCGCGCCGCGCGACCACAATCTGCGCAGTTGGCTCTATCGTCTGCGGCCCTCGGCCCAGCACGGGCCGTATCAGCCGTTCGCGCAAGGACGCGTGCGTTCCGGCCCCTTCACCGAGACCCCGCCCAACCCCAACCGGATGCGCTGGGATCCTCTGCCTCTGCCCGAGGCGCCGACCGACTGGGTCGAGGGCCTGGCCACCTATGGCGGCAACGGCGACGCGGATTCGGGTGTCGGCGTGGGCGTCCACCTCTATGCCGCCAACCGCTCGATGACCGACCGGGTCTTCTACGACGCCGATGGCGAGCTGCTGATCGTGCCGCAGCAGGGGAGCCACCGCTTCATCACCGAGATGGGCGTGATCGAGGCCGCGCCCGGTCATGTCGTCGTCGTCCCGCGCGGCGTGCGCTTCCGCGTCGAGGTCGACGGTCCTGTGCGCGGCTATGTCTGCGAGAACTACGGCGCGCCCTTCCGCCTGCCCGACCTCGGCCCCATCGGCTCCAACGGCTTGGCCAATCCGCGCGACTTCGAGACCCCCGTCGCCTGGTTCGAGGACGTCGATCGCCCGACGGAGTGCGTGCAGAAATACGGCGGGCTTCTGTGGGCCACGACCTTCGGCCACAGCCCGCTGGACGTCGTCGGCTGGCACGGCAACTATGCCCCCTATCGCTATGACACGGCGCGGTTCAACACCATCGGCACGGTCAGCTATGACCACCCGGATCCGTCGATCTTCACGGTCCTGACCTCGCCCAGCGACACGCCCGGCACGGCCAACTGCGACTTCGTCATCTTCCCGCCGCGCTGGATGGTGGCCGAGGACACCTTCCGTCCGCCGTGGTTCCACCGCAACGTCATGAGCGAGTTCATGGGGCTGATCTTCGGCGAGTACGACGCCAAGGCGGGCGGCTTCGCCCCCGGCGGCGCCTCCCTGCACAACCGCATGAGCGGCCACGGCCCCGATCAGGCCAGCTGGAACGGCGCCACGAACGCCGAGCTGAAACCGCACAAGATCGAGAACACCCTCGCCTTCATGTTCGAGACGCGGATGCCCATCCGCACGACGGCATGGGCCGAGCAGACGCCGCAGATGCAGCTCGATTACGACGACTGCTGGACCGGATTCGAAAAAGGAAATGTCGGATGAAACTGAAAGCCCTGTGGCTCGCTGCCGGCCTCGCGCTCGCGGCCTGTTCGCCGACGCCCGCGCCTGAGCCGGTGGTCCCGGCGGCCGAGGCGCCCGAACCTCCGACTATGTCCGTCAGCGCCAGCGCCTGCACCGCGCGCGGCGGCGAGATGCAGCAGGTCGGGCGGATGCAGTCCTGGCAGTGCGTGGTCAAATACGCCGACGCGGGCAAGCGCTGCACCGACGCCTCGCAATGCGAAGGCCAGTGCGAGATCGCCGGCAACAGCGGCATTGCGGCGGGGACGGCGGCGACCGGGGTCTGTCAAGCGGACAGCAACCGCTTCGGCTGCCGCACCACGGTCGAGAAGGGCAAGGCCGGGAACACCCTCTGCATCGATTGACGCAGGCCAGGCGTCAGGCATGAAAAAGCCCCCGTCGCGATCGCGACGGGGGCTTCTGTATTGGCCAGCCTTAGTTGGCGGGCGCCGGCGCCGGCGGAGTGGTGCTCGGCGAGGTGTTCGGCGTGTTCTGGGTCGTCATGCCGCCATCGGCGTTGCCGGCCTGCTGTTCGATGCGGTCGGCTTCGGCGTTAAGCGCCTGTTCCTGGGCTTCGTTCGGGGTCGCGGCGGCCTGGGCCTCCAGGGCGTCGGCCTGCTGTTCGGCAGCCTTGTCGGCGGCGCTTTCACCGCAGGCGGCCAGACCGGCGACGGCGACGATGGAAGCGGCGGCGAGAACGAGTTTACGCATGGTGTTCCTCCTTGTTGAGCGGGAAGAACGTCGCGCCTCACATTCGGTTCACGCCGCTGTGATGACTTTTTTCAGCCCGCCTCGGCGAAGGCCACCCGCGCGGCGCCCAGAAGCGCGGCCTGCTTGTGCAGGATCACCTTGGTCGGGATGGCTTCCATATAGTCCTTGAACCGGCCCTTGCGCTCGAACCTTTGGCGGAAGGGGCTGGCCTTGAGGAAGGGCAGGATGCGCGGGGCGATGCCGCCGGCGATATAGACCCCGCCGCGCGCACCCGTCGTCAGGGCGATGTCGCCGGCCACCGCGCCCAGGATGGCGCAGAACCGCGCCAGTGTGTGGCCGCACGGGCTGTCGGGGTCTTTCAACGCCGTCTCGGTGATCTCCGCCGGGTCGTCGATATGGGTTTCACGTCCGTCGATCTCGGCCAGGGCCCGGTGCATGTTCAACAGGCCCGGCCCGCAGATCAGCCGCTCGATCGAGACCCGGTCATAGCGGCGGCGCAGGATGCGCAGGATCTCGTCCTCGACCGCGTCGCCGGGCGGGAAGCAGGCGTGGCCGCCCTCGGACGGCATGGCCATCTCCCTGCGGTGGGCGTCGCGCACCAGGGCCGAGACGCCGAACCCGGTGCCAGGACCCAGCACCGCCACCGTGGCGTGCGGATCGCCGTCCACCGGTCCGCCCAGCGAGGCCAACTCGGCCTCCGGCACGATGGGCGCGCCCCAGGCCAGGGCCTCGAAGTCGTTGATCAGCCGGATCGGCTCCAGGCCCAGGGTCTGAAGCTCGCCCTCGGACACGCGCCAGGGCGAGTTGGTCAGGTCGATCTCACCGTCGGTCACGGGACCGGCTACGGCGATGACGCCGCCGGTCGGCTTGACCGCGCAGCCGTCGATGAAGGCCTTCACACCCCCGAGGAAGGTCGGATAGGTCTCGGCCGGAAAACTCTCGTGGTGCTCCAGCACCGGGCGGCCGTCGACCATGCGGGTCAGGGCGAAGCGGGCGTTGGTGCCGCCGACATCGCCGACGAGAAGGATCTTGTCATTCATGGGTCGTTTCCTGCGCTCGGTTGGGCGGATCAGGCGTCCACCGTCCGGTCGACGAAATTGGGGTGAGGCGGCGTATCCGTATGTCCGCCTCCGCTGACGGGTACGGCGAAGCAGACGGTCGCGCCTTCTTCCGCCGTGGTCACGACGTGACGGAAGGCGCCGAACAGTTCACGGCCATAGCCCCAGGAGGCCCCGTGAGCGTTGGCGGGGGAACGAGCGGCCAGGGGGCGCGCAGTCAGGTCGCTCACGCCCACGGTGCTCAGAATCCCGGCCTCGGCGTCCAGACGAATGATGTCGCCGTCCCGCACATGGGCCAACGGCCCGCCGGCCAGGGCCTCGGGCGAGACGTGGATGGCGGCGGGCGTCTTGCCGCTGGCGCCCGACATGCGGCCGTCGGTGACGAAGGCGACCTTGAAGCCCTTGTCCTGAATGACCGACAGGGCGGGCGACAGGGAGTGCAGCTCCGGCATGCCGTTGGCCTTGGGGCCCTGGAAGCGCAGCACCACGACCACGTCGCGGAACAGCTTGCCGTCCTTGAAGGCCTGCAGGGCGTCTTCCTGGGTCTCGAACACGGCGGCGGGGGCCTCGACGATGCGGTGCTCTAGCTTGACCGCCGAGACCTTGATCACCGCCCGGCCCAGATCACCCTGCACCAGCCGCAGTCCCCCCTCCTTGTCGAAGGGATCGGAGGCGGGGCGCAGGATGTCGCGGTCCAGACTCTCCTTGACCCCGTCGCGCCAGACCAGTTCGCCGTCCACCAGCGAGGGCTCCTGGAAATAGGCCTCGATGCCCTGACCCATGACGGTCGTGACGTCCGAGTGGATATGGCCGGCCAGGGCCAGCTCGCGCGCCACAAAGGCCACGCCGCCCGCGGCCTGGAAGGCGTTCACGTCGGCCGAGCCGTTGGGATAGACCCGCGCCAGCAGGGGCGTCACCGACGACAGCTGGTCCATGTCGGTCCAGTCGATCAGCACCCCCGCCGCCCGCGCCATGGCGACCAGGTGGATGGCGTGGTTGGTCGAGCCGCCGGTGGCCAGCAGGGCCACGATCATGTTGACGATCGACTTCTCGCTGATGACGTCGGCCATGCGGCCCTCGCCTGAGCGGGCCAGCTCGACCGTGCGCTTGGCCGCCGCCGACGTCAGGGCGTCGCGCAGCCCCGTCTCGGGGTGGACGAAGGCGGTCGAGGGCAGGTGCAGCCCGCCCAGCTCCATCATCATCTGGTTGGAGTTGGCCGTGCCGTAGAAGGTGCAGGTGCCGGGCGAATGATAGCTGCCGATCTCGCTGGCCAGCAGGGTGGTGCGGTCCACCATTCCTTGCGCGTATTCGGCGCGAATGCGGGCCTTCTCGGCGTTGGGAATGCCCGACGGCATCGGACCCGCAGGCGCGAACACGACCGGCAGATGGCCGAAGGCCAGCGCCCCCATGAAGAGGCCGGGCACGATCTTGTCGCAGACGCCCAGCATCATGGCGGCGTCAAAGGCGTCGTGGGTCAGGGCCACGCCCGTCGACATGGCGATGACGTCACGGCTGAACAGCGACAGCTCCATGCCGGGGCGGCCTTGGGTGACGCCGTCGCACATGGCCGGGGTCCCGCCCGCCACCTGGGCCGTGGCGCCGACTTCGCGCACCGCCTTGCGGATCACCTCGGGGAAACGCTCGAACGGCTGATGCGCCGACAGCATGTCGTTGTAGGCGGTGACCACGCCGATGTTGGGCTTCGACCCGTCCATGGCCGTCAGCTTGTCGGCGATGGTCTGGCCGGCGAAGGCGTGGGCCCAGTTGGCGCAGGACAGCTTGGCCCGGCCGGTCCCGTTGTCACGGGCGGCGTCCATGCGGCGAAGGTAGTCGGCGCGGGTCGCCCTGGAGCGTTCGACGATGCGGGCGGTGACTTCCGCCACGACAGGGTTCAGAGCCATCAGACGGCCTCCGTCCAAAGCACTTCAAGGGGAACCTGCGCCGCGATCAGGGCGGCGATGGGATGGATGCGCGGATCACCCTGGGCCTCGCGCTCGAACACGGCGCGCTTGGCGCTGCCCGTCAGGGCCAGAACCACGCGCCGCGCGCCGATCAGATAGGGCAGGTTGATCGACAGCCGTTCCAGCGACGGGGCCATGCCGTCCCGCCCCTGCGGCACGCCATAGACGGCGGGCTTGAGACCGGGCGTCAGCAGGGTCTTCAGCGTCGGGCTTTCGGGGAACATCGAACAGATATGGCCGTCCTCGCCCATGCCCAGCAGGACGGCGTCCAGACGGCGTCCCTCTAGCTCGACGTTCAGTTCATGGGTGGCGAGCGCAGCAGCGCGGTCCACCGTAACGGCAGGACTGAACAGGGGCAGGAAGACCGCGCCCTTGGCCTCATTGATCACGAGCGAGCGCTTGAGCAGGGCGGCGTTTGAGTCCGGTGATGTCTCCGGCACGTATCGCTCGTCCACGAGCGTGACGAAGGTGTGCTGCCAGTCCGGGTAGGACCGCAGATTGGACAGACGCTCATAGATGGGCTTCGGCGTTGAACCGCCGGCCCCGGCAAATACCGCCCAACCATTCTGCGCCGGATCTCGCAGCCCTTCGCCAAGAGCCGCAGCCAGCCTTGCAGCGGCGGCCTCTGCCCAGGCAGCCTTGTCGGAGAAGGTTTCGATCACGGGCCTACTCATCGTGCGTGTTCCACTTCCGCCCGGTCCGCGACAGCAGCAGGTCCGCAGCCTCCGGTCCCCAACTTCCGGCCACATAGTCCAGCGGCTTGAAGTTGGCGCCCGACCAGGCGTCGGCCACCTCATCGACCCACTTCCACGCCTGCTCCGCCTCGTCGCGGCGCACGAATAGGGTGCTGTCGCCGCTCATGGCGTCCAGCAGCAGCCGTTCATAGGCGATGCGACGGCGCGGCGGGGCGGCGTCCTTGCCGTTCACCCCCCAGGACAGGCTCATCCTGATCGGCTGAAGTTGCATGCGCTGATCCAGCCCCGGCTTCTTGTTCATCACCGACAGCGAGATGTCTTCCTCGGGCTGCAGCTCGATGACCAGGCGATTGGCCTCGATCGCGCCGCGGTCGCCGTGGTCGAAGATGGAGTGCGGCACCGGCTTGAACTGGATGACGATCTCGGTGCGCTTCTCGGGCAGGCGCTTGCCCGTCCGCATGAAGAAGGGCACCCCCGCCCAGCGCCAGTTGTCGATGTCGGCGCGGATGGCGACGAAGGTCTCTGTGTCGGAGGGCTGGCCCCGTTCCTCGTCATAGCCCGTGGCCGGCTTGCCCTCGCTGGTCCCCGCCACATACTGGCCGCGCACCGTGACGCGCTCGGCCTCTTCCGGGGTGATGGGACGCAGGGAGCGCAGGACCTTGACCTTCTCGTTGCGCACCGAGTCCGGGTCCAGGTCCGAGGGCGGCTCCATCGCCACCAGGCACAGCAGTTGCAGCATATGGTTCTGCAACATGTCCCGCAGGGCGCCGTACTCGTCGTAATAGGGCCAGCGGTCGCCGACCCCGACGGTCTCGCCGACCGTGATCTGGACGTGATCGACCGTCAGATTGTTCCACAGCGGCTCGAATATGGTGTTGCCGAAGCGCAGGGCGATCAGGTTCTGGACCGTCTCCTTGCCCAGGTAGTGGTCGATGCGGAACACCTGACGCTCGTCGAAGGCATGGGCCACGGCGTCGTCGATTTCGAGGAAGCTCTCCAGATCGCGCCCGACCGGCTTCTCCAGCACGATGCGGCAGTTCTTCTCCGCCAGACCCGCCACCTTCATCGCCGTGACGATGCGGCCATAGAGGGAGGGCGAAACCGCTAGGAAGGAGGTCGTCTCGCCGTCGCCGGCCCTGGCCTTCAGCGCCTTCAGGCTTTCGGGATCGGTGGCGTCGACAGCCAGATAGTCGAGGCGGGCGGCCATGCGCGACCACGTGGTCTCATCCCAGCCGCCGTCGGCCTCGGCGCGCGCCTTCACCGCCTTGTGGACCTTGGCGACATACTCTTCGGCCGTCTCGCTGGAGCGGGCGGCGCCGATGATCTTCAATCCGTCAGGCAGCAGGCCGTCGTGGTCGAGGAAATAGAGCGAAGGCAGCAACATCCGCATGGCGAGGTCGCCGCCGCCGCCGAACAGAATCAGTGCCGCCATTCGCCTTGTTCCTCCCTGGTCCCGACATGCGGGATCGTCGCCTTGAGGCTTAGCCATTGGTCTTGGCCGCTTCCGCGCGCTTCGCCAAGACGACCAATACGTCCTGAAACACCATGTTACGGGCATGGAGAAGAACGAGCAGATGATAGATCAAATCCGCCGCCTCGCTGGCGAGTTCCGCATTATCTCCCGCCGCCCCGGCCAGAGCCGTCTCCACGCCCTCCTCGCCAACCTTTTGCGCCGCCCGTTTCGGCCCCTGGGCGATCAGGCGCGCGGTCCAGCTGTCGTTGGGATCGGCCTGGGCTCGAACGTGGATGGTGCGCTCCAGACGGCCGATACGGCCCAGGCCCGGCGCGTCCTCGTCGCCGAAGCAGCTGATGCGGTTCAGGTGGCAGGCGTTGCCGACCGGGCGCACCTTCACCACCACGGCGTCGCCGTCGCAGTCGGGCGTCACCGAGACCACGTTGAGGAAGTCGCCCGAGGTTTCGCCCTTCCGCCACCGTCCGCCGCGCGAGCGTGAAAAGAAGGTGGCCTGGCCGCTGTCCAGCGTCTCGCGCAGCGCCGCCTCGTCCATATAGGCCAAGGTCAGCACCTGAAGCGTGTCGGCGTCCTGCACCACGGCGGGGATCAGGCCGTCCCCCTTGGCGAAGTCGATCTGGGTGATGTCGAGCGTCATGACCCTTCTCCCCTTGTGGGAGAAGGTGGGCGCCGGAGGCGCTCGGATGAGGGGGAGGGTTCAGCGCACGCGATGGTCGAAGTTGAGTGTGAGGCGGGCCGCCCCCTCATCCGTCTCGCTGCGCGAGCCACCTTCTCCCTCGAGGGGAGAAGGGCGTTTCGGTTGTTCATATCCTTACCTCCACCCCGACCTGATCGAGGTAACGCTTGAGATCGGGAATCGCGATGACGCCCGAGTGAAACACGCTGGCCGCCAGGGCGCCCGACACGTCGGCCTCCAGAAACACGTCGCGGAAATGCTCGACCGTCCCGGCCCCGCCCGAGGCCACCAGCGGAATGGTCAGCCGCCGCCGCGCCTCGGCCAGTTGTTCGAGGTCATAGCCGCGCCGCACCCCGTCCTGATCGATGCAGTTCAGCACGATCTCCCCGGCGCCCAGGCCTTGCGCCTCGACGATCCAGTCCATGGTCAGCCTGCCCGCGCCGCGCCGGGCGTTCGGATCGCCGGTGTATTTGTGCACCCGCCATTCGCCGTCCTGAAAGGCGCTGTCGACGCCGACGACGACGCATTGCCGCCCCAGCCGCTGGGCCATCTCGCCGATCAGGTCGGGACGTTCGAGGGCGGGGGAGTTGATCGACACCTTGTCGGCCCCGTGGTCGAGACAGCGCGCCGCCTGCTCCACGGTGCGGATGCCGCCGGCGACGCAGAAGGGGATGTCCAGCAGCCGGGCGATGTCCTGCACCCAGCCATAGTCCAGCGTCCGTCCCTCCGGGCTGGCGGTGATGTCGTAGAAGACCAGTTCGTCGGCGCCGGCGTCGCGATAGCGCGCGGCCAGTTCGGCGGCGTCGCCCATGTCGACGTGCCCCTCGAACCGCACGCCCTTGACCACCCGTCCGTCCTTGACGTCGAGGCAGGGGATGATGCGTCTCGCGGTCATGGTGCGACGACTTTCAGGGCCTCGGCCACGGTGAAGCGCCCCTCATAGATGGCCCGTCCGACGATGGCTCCGTCGCAGCCCAGATCGCGCGCGGCGGTCAGGTCGTCCAGCGACGCCACCCCGCCCGAGGCCTGGATCTTCAGCTCCGGCCGTCGCGCCAGCGCCTCGCCCAGAAGGTCGAGGTTGGGCCCGGTCAGGGCGCCGTCACGGCCCACGTCGGTCATCAGCACATGGGTCAGCAGGTCGGACGGATAGCGCGCCAGCACGCTCCACAGATCGACCCCCGCCGACTGGGTCCAGCCCTTCAGCGCCGGGACAGGCACGCCGTCCTCATACTTGACGTCCAGAGCCAAGGTGATGCGTTCGGCCCCGAACCGGTCCAGCCAGGCCAGGACCTCGTCGGATTGGGTCACGGCCAGCGATCCGACCACGACGCGGCTGACGCCCGCCTCCAGCAACCGTTCCACATCGGCCTCGGACCGCACCCCGCCGCCGGATTGGATTTTCACCGCCACCGAGGCCGCCATCTCGCCGATCAGGCCGTGCTGCATGGCGCGCCCGGCCTCGGCGCCGTCCAGATCGACGACGTGGACCCAGTCGGCGCCCTCAGTCGCGAAGGCGGCCAGGCGGGCGGCCGGGACCTCGTCATAGCGGGTCACCTGATCGAACCGCCCGTGCATCAGGCGCACGCAGACGCCGTCCTTCAGGTCGATGGCGGGATAGACGATCATGCGGGCAACTCAAGGAAGTTTTTCAGGATACGCGCGCCCGCAGCGGCGGACCGCTCCGGGTGGAACTGGCAGCCCCAGCGGTTGGCGCTGTTGACCACGGCGGGGATGGCGACGCCGTAGTCGGCGGCGGCGAGGGTCGCCGGTCCGTCGGGGCAGACGAAGCCGTGGACGAAATAGGCCCAGTCGCCGTCCTTGACCCCCTCCAGCAGGGGATCGGGGCGACGGATGGCCAGACGGCTCCAGCCCATGTGCGGCGAAGGGCGCGAGGGCGCGGGAAGGATGGCCTCGACCCGGCCGGGGATCAGGCCCAGCAGGTCTGCGCCCCCATTCTCAGTGTCCTCGTCTTCTTCGCTGGTCTCGAACAGCAGCTGCTGGCCCAGGCAGACGCCCATCAAGGGGCGTTTGAACTGACGTAGAGGCTCGACCAGACCGAGCGCATTGAGGCGCTGCATGGCGTAGCCCGCAGCCCCGACGCCGGGCAGGATGACCCGCTCGGCCTCATCCAGGTCAGCGGGATCGGCGGTGATCCGCACCCGCGCGCCCAGCCGCTCCAGCGCGAACCGCACCGAGGCCACATTGCCCGAGCCGTAACCGATCAGGGTGACGTTGCTCATGAGCCTGTTCCGATCCTCCCCTGTCGCGTAGCGGCGGGGGAGGGGGACCATGCGCAGCATGGTGGAGGGGGCGAAATCTGGCCGCAGCGTGTGGGATTCGCCCCCTCCACCGCTGCGCGGTCCCCCTCCCCCGCTCCGCAGGGGAGGATTGAGAGTGCGTGACCCATCACAACACCCCCTTGGTGCTCGGCACGACATCGCCCTCGACGCGGATGGCCTGACGCAGCGCCCGACCCAGGGCCTTGTAGACGGCCTCGGTCTTGTGGTGGTCGTCGTCGCCGGTGACCGTGACGTGGATGGCCGCGCCCAGATTTTCAGCCAGAGACCGGATGACGTGGGCCGTCAGATCGGTGCGGTAGTCGCCGATGAAGGGGGTCGCGAACGTCCCCTCGAACACCGGATAGGGCCGCCCCGACAGGTCGATGGAGACCGTCGCATTGGCCTCGTCCATCGGCAGGACGAAGCCGTAGCGCTGGATGCCCTTGCGCTCGCCCAGCGCCTGTTTCAGCGCCTGACCCAGGGCGATGGCGCTGTCCTCTATGGTGTGGTGCGGATCGGTATGCAGGTCGCCCTCGCACGACAGGCGGATCGAGAACCCGCCGTGCGCCGCCACCTGTTCGATCATGTGGTCGAAGAAGCCGACGCCCGTGTGGATCGTCACCGGCCCGGCGCTGTCCAGATCGACGGCGCAGACGATGCGCGTCTCCTTCGTGTCGCGCACGGCCTGTCCGACGCGGGTGCGGCGGACCTTGGCGTCGGCGGCGCCCAGGGCGACCAGCAGTCGGTCGTTGACCTCGGGCTTCAACGAGACGGGCAGCCGCATGCGGTCGCCCGCCGCGTCGGCGCTCAGGCCGAACCGGCGCAAGCTCTCGATGACAGCCGCCGGATCAGAAGGGCGCGCGATGATCACCGGCCCGACCCCGGCCTCCAGCGGCATGAGGCGCGACAGGGCCTCGGCCACGCGGACCCGCTCGCGGCGCACGCCGCCGATGCGCTCGGCCGTCTCGATCATCCGCGACGGGTCCAGCGCCTGCAGCGCCAGCCGCACCGAGACCTCGGGCAAGGCGTAGGGCTCCAGCACGCTCGCCAGCCGCGCCAAGGTGGACGCTTGCGCCACCGCAGCCCCGACCCGCGCCCCAGCCAGGCCATAGGCCAGCGACAGGCTGCGCAGCACGATCAGGTTGGCGTGGTTCTTCACCACCGTCGCGGCGGAAGCGGCGTCGGCGAACTCGACCAGCCCCTCGTCCACGACCAGCAGGGCCGGGGCGACGCGTTCGGCCATCTCGGCCACCGCCTCGGGCGAGCCCAGGGCGCGGATGACGACGGCGGCGATCTCGGCGCCTTCAACCGGACGGGCGTAGAGGGCGGCCAGGCCCTGATAGGGTTCGGCGTCCGGCGCCTGCACCTTCAGCCCGTCGCGGGCGGCCAGACGCCAGACCAGTTCCAACCCGTGCGTCAGCCCGCGCACCGGCAGCACCTGATCGGCGGCGACGCCGTAGAGATCGGCCAGCCGCGCGGCGAGCGCGGCGGGGTCGGCCGGATAGCGGTCCAGACCTTCGCCGCCGGACACCAGCGGCGGATAGGGGGCGGGCAGGGTCACTTGCGATCCTCCCCTGCGAAGCGGGGGAGGGGGACCATGCGCAGCATGGTGGAGGGGGCGGAAACGGGCATGACGGCGAAGCGGGCTTCTAGCGGGCGCGGCCAGAGCCGCCCCCTCCACCGCCTGCGGCGGTCCCCCTCCCCCGTAGAACGGGGGAGGATCAAGACGGCGCGGCTCATGCTTCCGTCCTCAGATCGGCCGCCCGCGCGTGAGCCTCCAGCCCCTCCATCCGCGCCAGACGGGCGGCGACCGGAGCCAGGGCGGCGGCCCCGGCCTGCGTCACCGTCTGCACCGACATGGTGGTCATGAAGCTGGCGGTGGTGATGCCGCCCAGGGTCCGCGCCCCGCCGTCGGTCGGCAGGACGTGGCTGGGCCCGGCGGCGTAGTCGCCCAGCGTCTCGGCGGCCCAACGACCGACGAAGACCGCCCCGGCGGCGGTGATCTTCTCGACGAGACGTTCCGCCTCCTCGGCCTGGATCGACAGGTGTTCGGGGCCATAGAGGTTGGCCACGGCGCAGGCCTCGGCCATGTCGGCCACGCGGATGGCGCGGGCCTCGGCCAACGAGGCGCGGGCGATCGCCGCGCGGGGCAGGGTCTCCACCTGACGCTCCACCTCGGCGACGATCTCGTTCAGGGCGGTGCCGCTGTCGGACACCAGCAGAACCTGGGCGTCGGCGTCGTGCTCGGCCTGGCTCAACAGGTCGGCGGCGACGATCTCGAAGTTGGCGTCGCGGTCGGCGATGACCAGCAGTTCCGAAGGCCCCGCCGGCATGTCCTGGGCCGGACCGCCCGGCAGGCTCGAGGCATACCGCTTGGCCTCGGCCACGTAGGCGTTGCCGGGACCGAACAGCTTGTCGACCGGGGCGATCACGCCCTCGTCCAGTTCAACGCCGAACGTCAACGCCGCAATCGCCTGCGCCCCGCCCAGCAACCACAGCTCATCCAGCCCCGCCTCGGCGGCGGCGACGATCATGGCCGGGTGGACCGAGCCGTCCTTCGACGGCGGCGTCACGGCCACGCGCCGCCCGACCCCGGCCACGCCCGCCGGGATGGCCAGCATCAGCAGGGACGAGAACAGCGGCGCCGTGCCGCCGGGCACATAGAGGCCGGCCGAACCGATGGCCCGCCAGACCAGCCTGGACTTCACCCCCGGCGTGGTCTCGATGAAGGGGGTGTCCTCGGGCCGGGTCGCCGCGTGGAAGACGCGGACGTTGTCGGCGGCGACCCGCAAGGCCCGCGCGGCGGCGGGCGGCAGGTCGGCGCGGGCCTCGGCGGCCGCCTTCTCGGTGATGGCCACCCGGCGCGGCGCGGCGCCGTCCAGCTTGATCGCCCAGTCGGTCACGGCGGCCCCGCCGCGCGCCTGCACGTCGTCGAAGATCTCGCGCACCACGCCGGTGACGAAACCCTCGGTGCGCTGCTGCGGACGGGCCAGGGCGGCCTTGCGCTCGCCTGCGTCCAGCTTGTTCCAGTCGATCCGCTTCATCACATCATCTTCTCGATCGGCAGGACCAGGATGGCCGAGGCCCCCGCCGCCTTCAGCTTCTCCAGCGTCTCCCAGAAGACGGCCTCCTGGCAGACGGCGTGGACGGCCACGGCGTCGTCGCGGCCCGACAGGGGCATGACGGTGGGCGACCCGGCACCGGGCAGGATGGCGGTGATCTCCGCCAACGCCGAGCGCGGCGCGTTCAGCATGACGTACTTGGCCCCTTGCGAGGACACCACGCCGGCCATCCGCTCGATGATGCTGTCCAGCAGGTGTTGCAGCCCCGCCTCGGGCGCGGTCGGCGCCTTGATCAGCACCGCCTGGCTGTCCAGCACGGTCTCCTTGGCCATCAGGCCGTTGGCCTCCAGCGTCGCGCCGGTCGAGACCAGATCGCAGATGGCCGAGGCCAGCTTCAGCCGGGGCGCCACCTCGACCGCGCCGCGCATGGTGACGATGTCCGCGCCGACGCCGTTCTCATCCAGAAAACGACGCAGGATCCTGGGATAGGAGGTGGCGATACGCAGCCCCTCCAGCGAGGTCGGACCGGCGTAGTCCAGGCTCGGCGGCACGGCGATCTTCAGGGTGCAGCGGCCAAAGCCCAGGGGCATGACCACCTCGGCGTTCGGCCCGCCGTTCCGGACCTCTTCCAACACGTTCTCGCCGACGATTCCGAGGTCGCAGACCCCGTCCGCCACGAAGGTCGGAATGTCGTCGTCGCGCACGCGCAGCAGATCGATCGGATAGTTCTCGATCCGGTACAGCAGGTCGTTGTTGCCCTTGACGACGCGCAGACCTGCGTCGCGGACCAGGTCCAGGCTGCGTTCGGCCAGACGGCCGGATTTCTGAACGGCGATGCGAAGCCGCCCCTGCACGGTGCTCATGATCTCAACTCAGGCTTTCTGATTCAGGCGGTCCAGCACCAGGCGATAGCCCTGGTGCGGCATGTCTTTGAGGGAGCGGGCGACGCGCACCACGGTGGTCGGACTGGCCGAGGCCTCCACCGCGATCTCGCGATAGGTCTTGTCCCCGCCGTCCAGCAACCGCGCCACCTGCCACCGCTCGCTAAAGGCGCGCAGTTCGGCGGGGGTGCAGAGATCGGACAGAAAGGCGTCGGCCTCCGCCCGCGTCTGCAGCGAAAGCAGGGCGTCCAGCAGGGCGGTCTTGGCGGCGGCGTCGGTGCTCATGGCGCGTTCCATTATGCTGTAACAATGGAACGGTCAAGCGCCGGAGTTGACGCCGGTTCCTTTTCCTCCCCACTTGTGGGGAGGGGGACCACGAAGTGGTGGAGGGGCCGTGCCGCCGAGTGTTGACACCTATCGACGCGCTGCGGGGATGCGCCGCGCCCTGACCCCGCCGGAAGCCAGGCTGTGGTCGCAACTCAAGACGGGCGGCCTGGAAGGTCTGAAGTTCCGGCGTCAGCATCCCGTCGGCGCCTACATCCTCGACTTCTACTGTCATGCCGCGCGTCTGGCGGTGGAAGTGGACGGCGCGAGCCATGATGACCTCAGCCAGATCGCTCATGATGAGCGGCGGACGCGATGGCTGGCGACGCAAGGTATTGAGGTGCTGCGGGTGCGCGCGACCGATGTGCGAGATCATCTGGACGGCGTGCTGGCGCTAATTCTGGGGCACGCGACGGGCCGGTAGGCGTCTGCCGCAGGCCCCTCCACCGCTTCGCGGTCCCCCTCCCCACAAGTGGGGAGGAAAAGGAATGTCTCGCCACTCGCCACTGACTGCGCCCCGCTCTATCTGTCTGGTATGACCAAGGTTCTCATCATCGGCGCGGGACACGCGGGCGGCTCGGCGGCGGCGCTGCTGAGGCAGTATGGCTTTGAGGGCGAGATCGTCCTGGCGGGCGAGGAGGCGGCGGCGCCCTATCAGCGGCCGCCCCTGTCCAAGGCCTGGCTCAAGGGGGAGGCGGGTCTGGAGGATCTGCTGCTGCGCCCCGAAAGCTTCTATGGCGAACAGAAGATCGACCTGCGCACCGGCGTCACCGCGATCGCCATCGACGCGTCGGCCAAGGCCGTGACCTTCGCCGACGGGGTGGTCGAGGCCTACGATGTGCTGATCCTGGCCACCGGTTCGACGGCGCGCCGTCTGGCCATTCCCGGCGCCGACCGCCCCGACCTGCTGGAACTGCGCACCCTCGAACACGCCGAGCGGCTGAAATCGGTGCTGGCCCCCGGCAAGCGTCTGGCCGTCGTCGGCGGCGGCTATGTGGGGCTGGAGGCGGCGGCCTCGGCCCGCGCTCTGGGCGCGGAAGCCGTGGTGATCGAGCGGATGGACCGGGTGCTGGCCCGCGTGGCGTCGGAGACCCTCTCGACCTTCTTCACCGACCTGCACCGCCGCCACGGCGTCGAGATCCTGACCGGAGCCGAGGTGTCGGGCTTCGAGGACGGCGGCGTGCGGCTGGCCGATGCCAGTCTGATCGCGGCCGACGCCATCCTGGTCGGCGTCGGCGCCCTGGCGTGTGAAGCCCTGGCGCGGACGGCGGGTCTGGCCTGCGAGAACGGCGTGGTCGTGGATGAGACCGCCCGCACCAGCGACCCGTCCATCTACGCCATCGGCGACGTGACCCAGCGGCCCATCCCGGTCCACGGCGGGCGGATGCACCGGCTGGAAAGCGTGCCCAACGCCCTGGAGCAGGCCAAGCAGGCCGCCGCCGCCATCGTCGGCCGCGCCGCCCCGGCGCCCGAGGTGCCTTGGTTCTGGTCCGACCAGTATGACGTCAAGCTGCAGATCGCCGGCCTGCCCTTCGACGCCGATCGTCAGGTGGTGCGCGGCGATCCGGCGACGGGCGGTTTCGCCGTCTTCCACCTGAATGGCGACCGCATCGTCTGCGTCGAGGCGGTCAATGCGCCTGCCGAATTCATGGGCGGGCGCCTGCTGATCGGCAAGGCGACGTCGGTGGACGCCGGCCTGCTGGCCGACCCCGTGACCTCGATGAAGGCGGTGGCGAAACCGGGGTGAGGGCCGTCTGATGACGGCGGTGTGACATCCGTGCCGCAATTGCGATTTAGTCGCAGGAGTCAGATTGTCGCACCCCGAAAAGATGATATTGCGAGCCGGTCTCAACACTAACCGACTGGCTCCTCCCCATGTCCGACGCTCGTTCCTCCGCCCTCAAGGCGCTTCTTTTCGCATCCAGCGCGGCTGGAATGCTGTGCGCCGCGCCGGCCATGGCCGCTGACGAAGCGCCGATCGCGACGGCGGACATCACGCAAGACGCCACGACCCTGAGCGCCGTCGACGTGCACGGCCAGCGCATCAAACGCGAGCCCAAGGACCCGCAGTTCGTCGCCCCCCTGGTCGATACGCCGCGGTCGGTCACCGTGATCCCGCAGCAGATCATCGAGCAGACCGCCGCCACCTCCCTGCAGGACATCCTGCGCACCTCGCCGGGCATCACCTTCGGCGCCGGCGAGGGCGGGCAACCCCTGGCCGACCGTCCCTTCATTCGCGGCCAGGCCTCGGGCAACAACATCTTCGTCGACGGCATCCGCGACACCGGCGGCCAGCAGCGCGAAGTCTTCAACCTGGAGCAGGTCGAGGTCATCAAGGGACCGGACTCGGTCTACTCCGGTCGCGGCTCGGGCGGCGGCAGCATCAACCTCGGCTCCAAGACTCCGCGTCTGCAGAACTTCATCCACGGCTCGGCCGGCGTCGGCACGGACTCCTATGCGCGCGGCACGGTGGACGCCAACTGGCAGGTCAGCCCCACCGCCGCCATGCGCCTGAACCTGATGGCCGCACGGGGCGACGTCGCTGGTCGCGATGCGGTCGATTTTGACAAGTGGGGCGTGGCTGCGGCGGTCGCCGTGGGCCTCGGTACGCCGACCACCCTGACCGCCAGCTACTATCACCTCGACAGCGATCAGATGCCTGACTACGGCATCCCGCTCTACACCAAGCTCGGCGGGGCGACGGCGCCCCGACCTGACGCCTCGGGCGTGCTCGATGTGCCCTACGACAGCTTCTACGGCCTGACGGCGCGCGACTATCTGACCAATACAGTCGACTCGGTGACGGTCACGCTGGAGCATCAACTCACCGAGACCCTGAAGATCCGCAACGTCACCCGCTATGCCGAGACCCTGAACGACTATGTCGTCACCAACCCCGGCGACGGCGGCGCGGCGCAGCAGATCGACGGCGTCTGGTGGATGAAGCGGGGCCTGAAGTCGCGCTGGAACCCCACCGACACCCTGGCCAATGTCACCGACCTGACGGGGTCGTTCCAGACCGGCGGTCTGAAGCACAGCTTCAACCTGGGCCTCGAACTGTCGTCCGAGAAGAACGACAACGCCGGCTACACGGTCACCACCCTGACCGGCACGGCCTGCCCGGCGCCCCTGACGGGCCTCGACTGCACCCAGGTCTACGCCCCAAATCCGAGCGATCCCTGGACCGGCACGATCAAGCGCGGCCTGGTCAGTTCGACCGACACCCAGTCGACGGGCGTCTACGCCTTTGACTCGATCAGCTTCGGCGAGAAGTTCATCGTCAACCTGGGCCTGCGCTGGGACGACTATTCGGTCGATGCGACCAACGCCTCGGGCACGGTGACGGCCCCGGTCTACGCCTCGACCCGTTCGGACTGGGACTTCGTCAACTATCAGATCGGCGCGGTCTATAAGCCGACGGCCAACACCAGCGTTTACGCCTCCTACGCCACCTCCTCCACCCCGCCGACCATCTCGGCCGGCGATCAGAACGGCGGCGGCGGCACAGGGACGGGCAACCTGGCGACAACCCTGCTGGACCCCGAAGAGACCGACAGCTTCGAAATCGGCGCCAAGGCCAACCTGTTCAACGACCGCCTGGCCCTCAGCGGCGCCCTGTTCAAGACCGTGCGCAAGAACGCCCAGATCCAGACCGAGCCGGGCGTCTATGAGCAGGCCGGCGAGGCCGAGGTTCAGGGCCTCGAACTGGGCGTCTCGGGCAATGTCACCGACCAGTGGCAGGTCTTCGGCGGCTACACCTGGATGGACTCCGAGCTGACCGAGGGCGCCTACAACAACGTCAACGTCGGCGACGAACTGGCCAATACGCCGGAACACAGCGCCAGCCTGTTCACCACCTACCGCCTGATGCCCAAGCTCAGCCTCGGCGGCGGCGTCTACTATGTCGGCAAGTCCTATGGCGGCAACCAGGGCGGCGCCGGCGGCGGCGGCAACCGCATCTACGCCCCGGCCTATACCCGCGTGGACCTGTTCGCCTCCTACGACATCACCGACCGCGCCTCGCTGCAACTGAACGTCCAGAACGCGGGCGACGAGGAATACATCATCCGCACCAACGGCGTTCACCACGCTGACGTGGCCCCGGCCCGCTCGGCCATCCTGACGCTGAATCTGCGCTACTAGGAAGGCGCGTTTCGCGCCATTCTGCCGGCCCCGTCGTTCACCTGAGCGGCGGGGCCGATGCGTTTTCTGAGGTTGAGAGAGCCATGCTGCTGCACATCCCCGACGTCTTCACCAAGGCCGAGGTCGCCGCTCTGCGCCGCACCCTGGACGCCGGTCCCTGGGCCGACGGCAACATGACCTCGGGCCATCAGTCGGCGACGGCCAAGAAGAACCAGCAACTCCCCGAGGACAGCGCGGCGGCGAAGGAGGTCTCGGCCCTGATCGTCCAGGCCCTGAACGCCAATCCCATGTTCGTCTCGGCCGCCCTGCCGCACACGATCTTTCCGCCCCTGTTCAACCGCTACGAGGGCGGCGGCGAGTTCGGCGTCCATGTCGACAACGCCATCCGCCAGAGAGGCGATCTGCGCATCCGCAGCGACCTGTCGGCCACCCTCTTCCTGTCCGAGCCCGAGGACTATGACGGCGGCGAACTGATCGTCGAGGAGCTGTACGGGAGCCAGTCGGTCAAGCTGCCGGCCGGCGACCTGGTCCTCTATCCGTCCAAGAGCCTGCACCGCGTCACGCCTGTCACCCGCGGCGCCCGCGTCTCCAGCTTCATGTGGCTGCAAAGCCTGGTCCGCGACGACGCCGACCGCGAAAGCCTGTTCCGTCTCGACGTGGCGACCCAGCGGGTCAATCTCGACAAGGGGCCCAAGGATCAGGCGGTGATCGAACTGACCGGCCTCTATCACAACCTGCTGCGACGCTGGTCGGAAGTCTAGCACCGCGCCTCTCCCTCCCCTTAATGGGGAGGGTGGCTGACGCGAAGCGTCAGACGGGTGGGGGCGCTTCGGCTATTCAGACGCCGCGCTTGTATCGCCACGCCCTCCCCACCCGGTCGCTGCGCGACCACCCTCCCCGAACGGGGAGGGAGAGGTGTCGCGTTGGCTCAGTAAACGTCGCGCCGATACCGCCCGCTGTCCGTCAGCCGCATCAGCCGCTCCTCGCCCAGCGCCGCCTCCAGCGCCGCGTGCACGCCCTTGGACATCCCCTCCAGGCTGCCGCAGACATAGACATAGGCGCCGCGATCGACCCAGTCGGCCATCGGCCGTGCGTGTTCCGCCACCAGTGACTGGACGTAGCGATGCTCGCCCCCGTCGCGCGAGAAACTCCGGTCCAGCCGGGTCAGCACCCCCGACGCCCGCCAGGCTTGCAGGTCGTCGTCATAGAGGGCGTCGTGCGCCCGCGTCCGTTCTCCGAACAGCAGCCAGGCCCCGCTGGTCTTCTCATGCAGAGCCCGCGCCTTCAGATGCCCGCGCAGGCCGGCGATCCCCGTCCCGTTGCCGATCAGGATGATGGGGGCCTCGGGCGGCGGGGCGTGGAAGCTGCGGTTGGCCCGCACCCGCATGGCGATCTCGTCGCCGATCTGCGTGCCTTGCGTCAGCCAACCGGAAGCCAGACCCGGCGTGCCATCGGGCTGCGTCATCAGGCGGATGCAAAACTCGACCCGCCCGTCCGAGGGCAGGGAGGCGACCGAGTATTCGCGGCTGGCCGGCTGCTCGCCGTCGCGGACCGGCAGGCCGACCTCGGCGATGTCGCCCGCCGCCCAGTCGGGCGCATGATCGATGGGCTCGAAGGCCAGATGATATGCCTCGCCGCCGGGGCTGCCCGCGTTCAGCAGGGCGCGTTCAACCAGGCGCCAGCGGTCATAGGCGGGCGGGGTCCAGTCGGGCGCGGCGGTCGAACCGGTGATCTGGTTCAACTGATGCTGCCAGTGGCGGATCGCGCCCGCGTCGCCATTGTCGACCTCGACCCGGTCGAACAGGGTCTGGGCGCCGCTGCGGTCCAGCCAGTCGCCGACCGCGTGGCCGAAACTACAGTAGGCGTCATAGGAGCGGTCGCCCAGCGCCAGCAGCCCATAGGACAGATGCGACAGGTCCACATCCGCCGCCATCGCCTGCCGCACGAAGCGGGCGGCGCTGTCGGGCGCATCGCCCTCGCCTGTGGTCGAGGCGATGACCAGCAGGCGGTGCGCCCCTTTCAGCGTCTCCAGATCGAGGTCACTGAAAGCGACGATCCGCGCGCCCTGACCGCCATCGCCCAGCGCCCGCGCCGTCATCCAGGCCAGTTCCTCGCCAAAGCCGGTCTGGCTGGCGAAGGCGATCAGCACGGCGTCGTCGCCGGCGCCATCAGCCAGCAATCGCGCCTGATCGGCCGCCTTGCGCGCAGCAGCCCGCACGCGCCAGACCGTCAGGCCGATCAGGCCCAGCCACAGGGCGACGGCCACACCCGTCCACAGCCAGCGGGTCAGGTCGGCGGTCACGATCAGGCTTCTTCTTCGTCCATCATGGCGGCGAAGGCGGGCGTCATCCGCTCGACCAGGCCGCGCGGCGTGCGCTCGACGAAGTGGGCCGCGATCTGCAGGCCTTGCGCGAACTCCGGCCCGTCGAACGGCCCTAGCACCATCAGGGCCGTGGCGAGGGCGTCGGCGCGCATGGCCGAGGCGTCGAACACCGTCACCTGGGCCAGGCCATTATCCACCGGCCGCCCGGTCGAACCGTTGAGGGTGTGCGGATAGAGCCGGTCTTCATGCACGAAGGCGCGGCGCCAATCGCCGGACGTGGCCACCGCTACGTCGAACAGGGCCGCCACCGTATGCGGCGCGGGCGATCCCGGCACAGCCTCGATCTCGACCCACCAGGGCTGGGCGTCCGGCTTGACCCCGCGCCCCAGCAACTCGCCGCCGATCTCGACCAGATGCGAGGTCGCGCCCATCTCCGTCAGACGCGCCGAAACCCGGTCCACGGCGTGACCCTTGGCGATGCCCGAGAAGTCCAGCCTCATCCCCCCGGCCTGCACCGCCGCCTGCGCGTCGCGGTTCAGCCTCAGCTTCTGCCAGCCGGAGACGGCCAGCGCCGCCTCGATCTCTTCGGCGGACGGCAGGGGATTGAGCGGATCGCGCGGCCCCGGCGGGCCGAAACCCCACAGGTCGACCAGGGCCCCCAACGTCGGATCGACCGCGCCGTTGACGTCGTCGGCCAGATCCAGCGCCGCGTTCAGCAGGCTCCAGAAGTCGTCCGACAGCTGCCACGTCCCGGCCGGGGCGTTGTTGAACCGGCTGATCTCGCTGCTGGGCGTCCAGGGGCTGAACAGGGCGACGATGCGCGCCAGCTCTTCCTCGATGGCCGCCTGAAACGCGTCCTGGCCCACACCGAGATCTGAGGTTTGGGGGGGCGGGACCAGACGCACCGACCATGTCGTGCCCATGCTCTCCCCCGCCAGCGACCAGATCAGGTCGCTGGGCGGCCGTTCCGGCGCGCGCGTGGTCGGCGGAACCAGGACGCGGGTGTTCTGACGGCCATCGACCGCCGCTCCGACCTGAAGCGGCGGCGGGGCTGAGCTGGAGCGTTTGGAGGTCAGGGCAGGACTTCCAGCGCGCCGTTCCACGAGGCGTTCGAGCCCGGCTGGCCGTTCACGCCCGCCGTGCGCACCGAGGCGCCCAGCCAGTAGAGGCCGGCTTCCGGCCAGGTCACGGAGAAGGCGCCGTCCGCGCCCGTCTTGACCGTGATCTCTTCGGGGTTGTTGCGGTAACGGGTGCCGCCGCGTGCGATGGTCACGTCCACGCCAGCGGCGGGCTGGCCGTCCTTCAGCAGCTTGAAGGTCGCGGCCTCGCCGACGGCCAGGTCGTTCGGGTGGGTGACGGGGGCCAGTTCCAGGCCCTTGCCGACCGTCTTCAGGTCGGTGGGCTCGCCTAGGGTGACGAAGGTCTCGGTGCGGCTGTCGGTGCGGGTGGCCTGAACTTCGGTGGCGTCAGCCGGGATGGCCGTCGCGAACTCGGCCTCGGCCCCGCGCCAGCGCTTCTGCTCGCCGCCCTGCTTGTAGCTGGCCATGAAGCCCGAGCCGACGTTGGCGACGCGATAGGTGCCCGGCTGCGACAGATGAAGGTCGAAGCTGGAGCGGTACTTGGCCTGGGTGACGTTCTCGGCCTGGGCGGTCGAGCCGTCCGGGGCGGTGATGGTCAGGCCGTTCAGGCGCATGGCGGCGTGGTCGGGGATGAAGACCCCGTTCGACATCCCGGCGTCAAAGCCGACCCAGGCGTCGTTGCCCGACAGGACGGTCGAGGTCGGGGCCAGCCAGGCGCGGTGCGCCTGGGCCGAGAGCGGGGCGGCCAGAACGGCGGCCAGAGACAGGAAGGCGAGGGTCTTTTTCACGATCTCAGGTCCTAGCGGGTCACGGCGACGCGAACGGCGCCCAGTTCGGTGGAGCCGGTCCCGGCGCCGGTGTTGGCGGCGCCCCAGCGGAAGGGCACGCGGACGACCTCGCGGCCGCCCAGTTCACGGGCCGCCTCGACGACGATGTTGTACTGGCCCGCTGGCAGAGCGCGCAACTGGGCGGCCGAAACGGTCACCGCGTGACGGCCGGGGGCCTTGGTCGGCCCGGAGACGCCGTCGGCGGGCAGAGCCATCGCCCGGCCGCCCTTGCGCCACCAGGTGCGTAGGTCCTTCAGCCAGTCCTTGCCGTCGCCCTCGTTGTTACGCGTCTGCTGGTACCAGACGGCCAGGGTCTGGGCCGTCGACTGGTCCGGCTTCTCGATCCACACGGCCACATACGGCCGGTGATAGGAGGCGCTGGAAATACGCGGCAGCTCGACGCTGACGCTCAGGTCGGCGGCGCTGGCCACGGCCGGGGCGGCGGCCAGGCCGGCGGCGGTGAGGACGAGAGGAAGCTTGCGCATGAGGGAGCTCGTCAGTGGATGAAGAGAAGGGCGATAACGACAGGAATCAGCAGACCCAGGGCCACGATGGGCCAGGTCGAGGGACGGCCGCGCGCGTGCAGCCACAGCAGGGCCAGACCCGTGACCGAAAAGATCACGCAGGCCACGGCGAAGACGTCGATGAACCAGTACCAAACCACCCCGGCGTTGCGACCCTTGTGCAGGTCGTTGAGATAGGCGACCGCCCCGCGCGTGGTCTTCTCGTGCAGGGCCTCGCCGGTTGAACGGTCGATGGTCAGCCATCCGTCGCCGCCAGGCGTGGTCAGGGCGACATAGATCTCGTCCGCCGTGGTTTCGGTCGCCTTGCCGTCGACCTGGACCCTGAAGGCCTCGGCGGCCCAGCGCGCGATCGGGGCTGGAACCGGGTCGGTGGTCTCGGCGGGGAAGTCAGCCAGCCGCGCCAGCAGGGGCGCGGGCAGGGTGGCGGTCGCCTCCTTCGTCACCGGCTCGGCCGGAATCTGCGCCGCGTGGTTCAGGGTGATGCCGGTGATCGCGAACAGGATCATGCCGACCAGGCTGACCGCCGCCGAGATCCAGTGCCAGCTGTGCAACTGCTTCAGCCAGAACGACCGCCTGGCGTTCAGCGCCGCCTTGGGTTTGGCGGTGATCCTGGAAGGGTTTGCAACAGCGTCGTTCACAACATCGCTCTGCCACAGTGTGCGAACGACTTGCAACGCCATTCGCCGCAACGCCTGCGACAGGCCTCGCCGCCGTCGTCCCCGGCTTTACGGCGCGACCCGTGCGGGTTTCGCCCGATAACATCGCGCTCCGGTCCGAGAGATCGTGGCGTGTCCAAAGTCCTGCGGAGCGAACAGTCATGCGGATTCAACTCCTCGCCAAAACGATCGGGGCGCTGATCATCGCGGTCGGCTGCGCCTCGGCGGCCCAGCAGCAGCCGGGAGGATCGCCGATCCAGGCCACGACTCCTGAGCAGGCGGCGCAGATCCGCGCCATTCTCGCCGCCGCCTATCTGCCGCAGGGCGGGGCGCCCGACAGCCTCGCCATCCTGCCTGCGCCGCCCACGTTCGGCTCGCCGGGCCAGGCGCGCGACGACGCCGCAGCCGCCGCGGCCCAGAGCCTGCGCGGCACGCCCCGCTGGTCGCTGGCGACGCGCGACGCCGATCTCTCCCTGCCCAACGCCGCCCGGGCCTTCACCTGCGCGCTCGGCGTGGAGATCAGCGAGGCGGGAACGCCGCGGGCCTACAACCTGCTGCGTCGCTCCATGGCGGACGTCGGCCTGTCGACCTATCCGACCAAGACCAGATATCAGCGCACGCGCCCCTTCGTCGTGACCTCGACCCCCACCTGCACCCCCGCCGAGGAAGACTTTCTGCGCCACGACGGCTCCTATCCATCGGGCCACAGCGCCATCGGCTGGGGCTGGGCCCTGGTCCTGACTCAGGTCGCGCCCGAGCGTCAGAACGAAATCCTGGCGCGTGGCCGCGCCTTCGGCCAGAGCCGCGTCGTGTGCAACGTCCACTGGCTCAGCGACACCGAGGAGGGCCGGGTCATGGCCTCCGCCACGGTCGCTCGTCTGCAGTCCGCGCCCGAATTCCGCGCCGACGTCGAGGCGGCCAGGACCGAGATCGCCGCCGCCCGCACGGCCAAACCGGCGCCCGCCAATGACTGCGCCGCAGAGGCTGCGGCCCTCGCCGGCTAGGGTTCGCGTCGAGCGGTCAGTAGGCCAGACGCAGGCCGAGGCTGATGGACCGGGGCGGCCCATAGCCCTCGACCCCCGTGCCCGTTTCCGACACCTCGACCTCGGCGTCGAACAGGTTGTCGGCGGCCAGCCACAGCGAGGAGGTGTCGTTGATCCGCCAGTCGGCCCGCGCGTCCAGCGTCACGGCGGCCCCCAGAACGCGGCTGTTCAGATCGTCCTCGAACCGCTTGCTCTCATAGCGTGCGCGCGCGCCCAGGGTCAGGCGGCGGCTCGCACGCCAGTCGACGCCGGCCGAGGCGCTCCAGATCGGAGCCTGGGCCGGGCGCAGACCCGTCAGCTGCGGCGCCGCCGATCCGCCATCCACCCGGGCGTCGGTGACGGACAGGGCGCCGGTCAGGTCCAGCCCGCCGCGCACGGTCTGACGGGCGCTGATCTCGACCCCGGTCGCCTCGATGGTCCCGGCGTTCTGGCGCTGGCGCAGCACCCCGCCGGCCGGGACGAAGCCCGCCCGGGGGAAGGTCCCCGGGCCTTCGCCCACGGTGACGTTGACGATGGCGTCCTCGATCCGGTTCCAGAACAGGGTGGCGTTCAGCGCCGAGACCGGCCCCTCGAACGCCAGCCCCGCCTCGACCCCTTGCAGGGTCTCCGGGACCAGACCCGCATTGGCCTCGGTCAGGTCGTTGCCGACGCGGAACGGCCGGTGCAGTTCGTTCAGGGTGGCGGGCCGAAAGCCGGAATAGGCCGCCGCCCGCGCCGCCCAGCCGCCGCCGATCATGCGCCGCGCCGCCAGACGCGCGCTGACCACCTCGCCCGAACGTTCGGGATCGGTCTCGTCCAGCGTCGCCGCGCCCGTGGCGAGGTCCCGCTCCAGCCGACGCCCGTTCTGGTTCTTCCAGCCGTCCAGCCGCAGGCCGCCCGCGACCAGCCAGGGTCCGTTCTCCAGCGAGCCTTCACCGTAGATCCCCGCCACCGAGGTCTCACCGCCGGCGATGCGGTCGCGGGTGAAGGCGCCGGCCATGTAGCGGAACAACTCATGTGTCTCGCCCTCGTTGAAGCGGGCGTCGGCGCCGATCTCCCATTCCAGCCTCTGCCCCCACAGGCCGTCGCCACGTCCCCGCAGGGCGGCGTTCAGGCCCCAGCCCGTCGCGGGGGTCTCATACTGGTCGTTGGCGGGCGTGGTCGTCGCCCGGTCGGCGGCCACGGCTGCCGAGGTGTTGGCCAGATCGCTCTCGCGTCGCCAGGCCTGCAGCCGCCAGCCGGTGTGGTCGGCGCTGGCCTGACGCGCCGCTGTCGCCGACAGCACATGGCCGTTCGCCGTGGAGCGCGCCCCCGCCAGGCCCGAACCGCGATCCTCCTCATAGGCGGCGGCCCGCAAGGACAGGGCCGCCTCGCCCAGGGGCAGGTCGGCGCGCAGGGCGGCGCTCTTGGCCTCCAGGTCCAGCGGCGTATCGGCGGCCCCCGCCGCCGCGCCGCGCACGGGAACATAGCCGTCGCTGGTCTCGTAAAGGATGGAGCCGATCAGCCGCGCTGGCCCCGCATCGACTCCGCCGGACCCCGCCAGCCTTGCCCCGCCACGCTCGGCGATCGAGGCGTCCAGCACGCCGCCGCGCTCGCGTTCCCTCAACTGGATCACCCCGGTCAGGGCGCCCGCGCCATAGGGGCCGGCCCCGGCGCCGCGCACGATGTCCAGGCTCTCGATGCTTTCGGTCGGCGTCTGGCTCCAGATCACCCAGCCGCCGAAGGGGTCATTCAACGGCACGCCGTCCAGGGTCACCAGCGTCCGGCCCGCACCCGACGGCGCGATGGCGCGCAGGGATATGCCCTGCGTCGTGGGATTGGCCGCCAGACTGGAGGTGCGTCGAAACAGCGAAACCGCCGGCACCGTCGCCAGGGCCTCGTCCAGCCGCGTCGCGCCGGACAGCGTCTCCTCGCCCAGGCGAATGACGGAAAAGGCGGCTTCGCCAGCCGCAGGGGGCAAACGAGCGGCGGTGACCACCACCTCGTCGAGCGTGGTGGTCGGGGCGGCGGGGGGCATGTCCTGAAGCATCAAGCGGGACAATACCCCAGCGCCAGGTCGGTTGCGCGCGTTTAAGCCGCCTTGGCGGTGGTGTGGCGCGAAAGCGCCAGTCGGATGGCGTTCAGCAGGGCGTCGGGCTGGATCGGCTTTTGCGCCACGCCGTCCATGCCGGCGGCCAGGTATTCGGCCTCGTCGCGCGGGTCGGCGTTGGCGGTCAGGGCCAGGATGGGCACGGCGCCCGCTGCGCCGGGCAGGGCGCGGATCGCTCGCGTCGCGGCCACCCCGTCCATCACCGGCATCTTCACGTCCATCAGGATCAGGTCGAACGGGGCGATCGTGGCGCGTTCCACCGCCTGTCGTCCGTCCTCAGCGGTCTCGTGCGTGCATCCGAACAACTCCAGCACCTTGCCGGCGACGAAGCGGTTTGCGACGTTGTCGTCCACCACCAGGACATGCAGGGTTTCGTGCGCGGTCGGGGCGGCGGTCCGTTCCTCGTCCCGCCGGGCGTCGGCCTCGGCGAGGGGCAGGTGCAGGTCAAACCGGAAGCGGGCGCCGCCGCGCGGCGAGCGCTCCAGCGCCAGCCGCCCCTCCATGCGGTCGACGATCTGGCGACAGATGGCCAGTCCCAGGCCTGCGCCGGCGCCGTGGCGCCCGGCTTCGCCGGTGTTGAAAGGTTCGAAAATGGCGATCGCCGCCGCGTCGCTGACGCCGGGGCCGCTGTCGTCCACGACGGCGTCCAGCCGCACCCGCCCGTCGTCCAGCCGGGTGGTCAGGCTGACCTCGACGGCGCCCTCGCTCGTGAACTTCAGCGCATTGCCGATCAGGTTGTTCAGAAGCTGCTTCAGCCGCATCTCGTCGCCGACGACCCAGCGCGCGGCGTCGGTCGCCGTCGTCACCGTGAGGTCCAGGTTCTTCTCTTCCGCGCGCGGCCGCCACAGGGCCGAGAGGTCAGCGGCCACGGCGTTCAGGTCCAGCGGCGCGGGCTCCAGCGTCAGTATGCCCGCCTCGGCGCGCGACATGTCCAGGGCGTCGGTCAGCAGGCGCAACAGGCTGGCCCCCGAGTCCAGAATGGTGCGGACATAGGGGCGCAGCGAGCCTTGGGTCAGCTCGCGCTCCATCAGGGCGGCGACGCCCAGCACCCCGTTCAGCGGCGTGCGGATCTCGTGGCTCATCACCGCCAGAAACTCGGACTTGGCGCGGCTGGAGGCGCGGGCCTCGGCCTCGGCGCGCACCAGATTCTGGGCCAGATCGCTCATCGCCTCGGCGCGGCGCTTGTGAATGGCCACCCCCGCCTGCATGACGTGCAGGCCCGCCCCGACCCCGACGTAGCGCCCCTGTGACACGACGATGAAGCCCTTCAGCAGGGCGCCCAGATCCGCCGCGTCCATCGACTGGAACAGGACCTCGGCCGAGGCGTCGGCCTCGACCAGCAAGGGCGACGGGTCCATCAGGGCCGAGATGGGACGACGGGCATAGAGGGCGCGGCCGAACTCGGCCGCCATCTTCAGGGTGAAGGCGTTGCGCTCGATCAGGCCGACGGGCCGCCCGTCCGCGTCCACCACGGCGATGACCAGGGTGTCCGGCTCGGCCTGAAACCGGTCGAAGGCCTCGGCGCCGAAGGCGTCGGGCGCCATGGGCGGCGCCGCCTCGACGAAGTCTCCGATCCTGGCCATTCTGTCGCCTCTCCCGCGTCTTGCGAGAGCGCAGTTAGGCGGGCGAGGCTTAACAGCCGCTTTGCTGGAAATGAATGTTTTGCAAGGACAATCTGACGCTTGCTCCGGATGCGGAACTTAAAATCGCGCCAATAGCTCCGCTGCAAAGCTCGACAGGCTGTCGTCGCGCGCGCCCATGACCACCACCCGGTCGCCGGGCCGGGCGATCTCGACGATGCGGTCGCCGCAGTCGGCGCGGGTGGCCAGGGCCTCGGCCTGACGGCCTTCGGCGCGCACGCCCGCCGCGATGTCCTCGCTGCCCACGCTGCGGTCGGTGGTGCCGCCGTAATAGACCGGCTCTGGCATCAGCAGGACGTCATGCTCGCGCATCAGCCCGGCGAAGCCCTCGATGAACTCAGCCCTCATCAGCTTCAGCGGGCCGAAGCCGTGCGGCTGGAACAGGATCAGCAGCCGCCCGTCAAAGGCGTGCAGGGTCTTCAGCGTGGCGGCGATCTTGTCGGGGTTGTGGGCGAAGTCGTCGATGACGGTGACGCCGTTTTGCGCGCCCACCACCTCCAGCCGCCGCCGGATGCCGGCGAAGGTCGTGAGCGCTGCGACCGCTGCGTCCACTGACACGCCCAGCGCCTTCACCGCGCCCAGCGCCGCCAGGGCGTTGGCGACATTGTGCGCCCCCGGCACGTTCAGCACGACCGGACGCGGGGCCTCGCCGCGCACCCGCAGCTCGAAACTCATGCCGGTCGGCAGGGGATTGAGGTCGTGGGCTGACAGGTCCGCCTCTTCCTCGCCAAGGGCGAAGGTTACGGCCTTGCCCGTCGGCAGGGTCTGCGCCAGCGCCGCCGTCTCGGGGTTGTCGAGGTTCAGCACCGCCGTCGTCGCCCGCGCGACGAAGCCGCCGAACAGGTCGCGCAACTCCTCCATCGACTTGTGGTCCAGCGAGATGTTGGAGACGACCGCCACCGTCGGATCATAGCGGGCGATGGAGCCGTCCGACTCGTCCACCTCGGCCACGAACAGGTCGGGTCCGCCGACCAGGGCGCTGGCGAACGGATGGTCGGCGTCGGCGAAATTCTTCATCACCGCGCCGTTGACCACGGTGGGCTGGCGCCCCGCCTGATCCAGGATCCAGGCCGCCATGCCGGTGATGGTCGACTTGCCGCTGGTCCCGGCCACCCCGATCGAGGTCGGGGCGGCGTTGAACAGTTCGCTCAGCAACTGGGGCCGGGTCTTGATCGTTGCGCCCACGCGCTTGGCCGCGCCGATGTCCGGCACCGTGTCCTCGACCGCCCCCGTGGCGACCACGATCTGATCGGGGCTGGCCACGCCCGATCCGTCCTGCGGATGCAGGGCGACGCCGTGGACGCGCAGCCAGTCGAACTTGTCCGGGGTCCGGCCCTGATCCAGCGCCCGGTCAGAACCCGCGATGCGGTTCCCTTGCGCCTGAACGATCATGGCCAGGGGCAGCATGCCGGACCCGCCGACGCCGCAGAAGAAATAGTCTTTGTTCATCGGCTTGATTTTGACGCGCGAAACCGGGGAATGTCCGACGGCCTGACTAGCACGGGCGACGCCGGAGGCCAGCCCCATCGCCATCTCTGCTCCCTTCAAGATCGGCGTCGTCAACGCCAGCTCGCGTCTGGACCCCGCGCGCGGCGAAGCGATCCAGGCCTGGATGGATCGGGCCTATCCGGGCGGCGAGGTTCAGTTGGTCTTCCACCCGCAGACCTTCAACAAGCACGGCCATTTCGGCGGCGACGACGCCACCCGCGCCCGCGCCTTCGTCGAGTTCGCCAATGATCCGCGCCTTGGCGCCCTCTGGTTCGCGCGCGGCGGCTATGGCGCCTGCCGCATCGCCGAGGCGGTGCTGCCGCAGCTGAACGCGGTGGCCAGAAAGAAGCGCTACCTGGGCTATTCCGACGCCGGCAGCCTGCTGGCCCTGCTCTACAAGGCGGGTTTTCCCCATGTGGCCCACGGGCCGATGGCCTCGGACGGGGCGCGCCACGACGCCACGGGCCGCCGCGCGGTGGACTGGCTGGTCAGCGGCGACCGCGCCTCGCTGGAGCCATCGCTGCTGGACGACCCGCGCCCGGCCGTCGCCTTCAATCTGACCATCCTGAATGAGCTGGTCGGCACGGCGCTGGAGCCGGACCTGAGCGGCCACGTCATCATGCTGGAAGAGGTGTCCGAGGCCCTCTACCGCGTTGATCGGATGATGTTCCACCTGACGGGTCAGGCCTCGATCCGGCGCGCGGCGGGCATCCGCCTGGGCCGGATTTCCGACGTCACGCCCAATGATCCCGACTTCGGCCTGACGGCGGAAGAGATCGTTCGCTACTGGTGTGCGCGCTCGGGCATTCCCTACCTGGGGAGCGCGGACATCGGCCACGACCCGGACAATAAGGTTGTTCCGTTCGGCGTGACGCGTTGACCGGCATCCCGGCCAAGCCTCTCGCAGAGAGGCGCAGAGCCGGGACCGCCCAAGACATCGACGTCAGCATTTCCTGCGGTCCCGGATAGCGGCTGCGCCGCTTCCGGGATGACGAAGAGGGAAGAGGTCTACCCCTTGAAGGTCAGGCCTTCGGGCCGAGCCTCGAAGCCGGACAGGCGGCCCAGATAGCTCATGCCCAGCAGGGAGGCGGGCATGTCGGCGTCCACCACCAGGGCCTCGACCGAGGTCAGCCTCACTCCCGCCACCGCCAGCGACGGCAGCAGGACCGGGGCCGCCTTCACCGGACCGGTCGCCGTGTTCAGGGTGCGGGTGAAGTCATGGGCTGTGACGCTGACGCCGACCCGTTCCGCGTCGGCGCGGCTCAGGGTCACGACGCTGGCGCCGGTGTCCACCAGCATTCGCATGGGACGACCATCGACCACAGCCTCGGCCCAGTAATGTCCATCCGCAGAGCGCACGACCGAAGGCGTCGCGATGGCGGCCTGGGCCTCGCCGGCGCCGTCCATCCAGCGCAGGGCGCCGGCGCAGGCCAGCGACGACGCGAGAGCGGCGGCGAAAACGACAGCAGAGCGCGGGTCGATACGGATCATGACCCCACTGTGCCGCAAGGGTCTTGGCAGGCGGTGAAGCGATACGGCGAACGAAAGGTTGACGCATGAACGGCGTTATTTTCCGTCCTCGATCCTCCCCTGCGCAGCGGGGGAGGGGGACCATGCGCAGCATGGTGGAGGGGGCGAGGTCGAGACGCCGCAGTTCTTAGATAAGCCGCCAGTCGGTGTGAAACTCGCTGGACGTCCAGCGCGTATCCGCCCCCTCCACCGCCTGCGGCGGTCCCCTCCCCCGTGAACGGGGGAGGATTGAGCGTCCTGTTACCCGCCCAGTAAAACCGGGTCGATCCGCCCGCGCCGTCCTTTCAGCTCCGCCATGATCTTCGCCCGTTCTTCCTCGCTCATCCGGCTCCACGTCGCGATCTCGGGCAGGGAGCGGAAACAGCCCAGGCACAGGCCCGACGCCCCGTCCACGGTGCAGACCATGACGCAGGGCGTGGCGACGGAACGCGGCGGTTTTGACGGCGAGGGGGCGGGCGGCTGGGTCATGGATTTATGACGTTGAAACTACAATACGTCCGACTTCGGACCAAATTATTGACTTTTTAACCAGGCTGCGCTACCTTCCAACCTGACGCGAAACGACTATGACGGTGAGATTCCCGATAAGCACGACGCGTCTTCTTTCATCGTTCAACGAAAGGAGACGCCCAAATGAACGACAAGGACCGTAACCTCCAGCACGCCATGATGTCTTTCGCCCTGTGGGGCGGGATGCTGGTCAACACGAAGCAGATGAACCCGGCGAACAACCGCGCGGTCAGTCATCCCTCGAACTTCGTGCCCATAACGATCAAACGGCCGCGCGCGTAGTCGCGAGACCGAGTGATCCAAACGCAAGCCCCGGTCAGAACGGCCGGGGTTTTTCAATTCTGCTTGCCTTCTCCCCGCCGCCCCGCTGAAACCGGCCCAGCATCAAGGGAGCAAGATCATGGGTCTGATCGTCGAGGAGCGCCACGGCGCGGTCATGGTCTGGACCCTGACCCGCCCCGACCGGCTCAACGCCCTGCCGGATCTGGAAGACGGCGAAGCCTTCGCCAAGGCCTGCGAGGCGGTCAACGCCGAGCCGTCGATCCGCTGCGTCGTCATGACCGGCGCGGGCCGGGCCTTCTCGGCGGGCGGCGACCTCAAGGCGATGAAGGCCCGCGCCGACCTGTTCCAGGGCTCGGGCGCCGCCATCCGCGAGCGCTATCGCCGCGTCGTCCACCGCATCGTCCGCTCGCTCTACGGGCTGGAGGTTCCGCTGATCGCCGCCGTCAACGGCCCGGCCATGGGTCTGGGCTGCGACATCGCCGGGCTCGGCGACATCCGCATCGCCTCGGACCGCGCCAGCTTCGGCGTGCCCTTCATGAAGCTGGGCATCATCCCCGGCGACGGCGGCTCCTGGCTGCTGCCGCGCAACGTCGGCTATGTCCGCGCCGCCGAAATGCTGTTCACCGCCCGCGCCATCGACGCCGAGACGGCCGACCAGTGGGGCCTGGTCAACCGCGTGGTCCCGCACGCGACCCTGATGGACGAGGCCATGAGCACGGCGGCCCAGATCGCCGCCCAGCCGCCCCAGGCCCTGCGCATGGCCAAGAGCCTGCTGCGTCAGGGCCGCGACATGAATTTCGATCAGATGCTGGAGCTGTCGGCCGCCATGCAGGCCCTGGCCCATCTGACCGAGGACCACATCGAGGGCGTGACGGCGGTGCTGGAGAAGCGGCCGGGCGAGTTTACGGGCAACTGATTTCGCAGATCCCTAAAACCCCGCTCATCCCGGATGAGCGGCGAGGGGGGCGAACAACAAAAAAGGGGCGCCTCGCAGCGCCCCTTTCCGTTTCAACCTAGCTGACCCTACCGCTTGGCCGGCGTCTGCATCGAGCGGCTGGCGGGGACGCCGACGACGCTGGTGTCGCGCTTGGCGCCGGCGGTCTCGCCCGGCTTCATGAACTTGACCAGGACGCGCTGGCCGATCAGCAGCGGCGCGTCGTTGACGGCCACGACCACTTCGACGACGCGCTCGTCGGAGCGTTGCGAGGGATCGTCCGAGGCCAGCTTGCGGGCGCCGAAGACGGCGGCGCGACGCAGGACCTTGCCGATATAGACCTTGGACGGGTCGCCTTCAGGCGTGATCTCGACGGCCTGATCTGTGGTGATGTTCGGAATGTCGGCCTCGACGATTTCGGCGCGGGCGATGCGCGGGGCGTCGGGCTCCAGATCGAACATGTTGGACACGTTCAGGGTCGAGGCGCCGGCGCCGGGGTTGGCGTAGCGGCGCACGATCCGGCCGTTCTGCGGCGCGCGGATCACGGTCAGTTCGACGTTATAGGCCGCCTGATCGCGACGGGCGCGCGCGGTCTGGACGGCGGCCTGCTGGGCGCCGAGGCGGGCCTGGGCCGAGGCGATGGCGTCGCGGGCCTGATCCAGCCGCTGGGCGGCGACGAAGTTGGTGGAAACCAGCTTCTGCAGTCGGTCGTATTCACGCTGGGCGGTGGCGATATCGACGTTGATCAGGCGCAGCTGGCTTTCGGCCTGGGCCACGTCCGCCGCTGCGCTTTGCAGTGAAAGCCGCGGCTCGTCGTCTTCCTGACGGGCCAGGATCTGACCGGCCGTGACGCGGTCGCCTTCCTGCACCAGGACTTCCCGCACCACGCCGCCGCGACGGGCTGCGACCTGGATGATGCCGCCCTCGATGTCGATCTTGGCGTTGGCGATGGCGGCGTAGGGGCTTTCGACCTTCTTCTCTTTCTGAGCGGTCTCTTCGGCCTTCTTGGCGGCGCTGGCGTTCTGGAACAGGCCGAAGCCGACGACGAGCGCGATCAGGGCCACGAGGCCGATCCAGAGCCATTTGTTTTTCAGGAAAGCGGGCATGTGAGGCGTCCTTGAGGATCGGTGTCTAGTGCGAGGCCAGAGCGGCGTCGGGATTGGGGGTTCGGCGCTGGTCGTCGATGATCACGCCGTCTTCGATGTGGATGACCCGGTCGGCCCAGGCTTCCAGGCGAGGGTCGTGGGTCACGCAGATGACCGCCGCGCCATGCTCGGTGGCGGCCCGGCGCAGCAGCTTGATCACCACCTGGCCGTTCTCGCCGTCCAGGGCCGAGGTCGGTTCGTCGGCGAACAGGATCTGCGGGTCCTTGGCCAGGGCGCGGGCGATGGCGACGCGCTGCTTCTCGCCGCCGGACAGGGCCGCCGGGCGCTGATGCAGGCGATGGCCCAGGCCGACCTCTTCCAGCGCCAGGGTGGCGCGTTTCTTCGCCTGATCCGGCGTCAGGCCCTGGAACTTCAGCACCGTCGTCACCTGTTGCAGGGCGCTGAGCGACGGGAACAGGTTGAACCCCTGGAAGATGAAGCCGCAGTGATCCAGCCGGAACTTGTCCAGCCGCCCCGACGACAGCTTCCACATGTCGTCGACGTCCAGCGCATCCACGCGACCCGCTTCAGGCTTCAGCAGGCCGGACAGGGCGGCGATCAGCGTCGACTTGCCCGAACCGGACGGCCCCATGACCATGGTCAGGTCGCCGTGGCGGGCGTCGAAGTCCACGCCCTTCAGCACCTCGACATAGTTCTTGCCGGACTTGAAGCGCTTGATCAGCCCTTTGGCCTCGATGGCGAACTCGCCATGCCGGCCTTGAACCTTCGTATGCCCAAAAGTCATAGTGTTCATCGCAGCAGGTCCGCAGGTTGGCTCTTCTTGAGGATGCCCATCGACAGGAAGCCCGACAGCATGGCGATGCCGATCAGGCCGCCGCCCACCACGATCAGCAAAGGCAGGGGCAGGGCGATGATGACCGCCTTGGACATGGCGAACAGCGACAGCAGCCAGGTCAGGCCGATGGCGGCGGCGACGCCGACGCAGCCGACCCAGAAGCTCAGCTCCATGACGATGCGGCGAAGCGAACCCATGCCGACGCCCAGGGCGCGCAGCGAGGCGAACTCCTTGATATTGGCCATGATGGCCCCGCGCAGGGTCTGCCAGGTGATGGCCACGCCGATGATGATGCCCAGCACCACGCAGCCGCCGATGATGATGACCAGGATGCCTTCCTCGAACATGGCGCCGGCGTTGGCGTCGGCCAGTTCCTGACGCGTCCAAGCCTTCCACTGGCCCTTGCCCATTTCGTTCAGCTGGGCGGCGACAATCTTGGCTTGTGATGGGTCTTTGATCTTGACCATCAGCGGACCGACGCGCGGGCCGGTGTCGGCTTGACCGACCATGCGCAGGGTATCGCGAGACACGACGATCGCGGGCTGCATCATGCTGGGATAGCCGCGCAGGATGCCGACGACCGTCACGGTCTGGCCGTTGTACAGAGCCTTGTCACCCAGCTTCACGCCCAGCTTGGGCAGGGTGGTTTCGTCAATGGCGACGGTGAAGGGCTGGCGCAGCGCCTCCACGATTTCGGGCGAATAGTCGGTTGGGATTGTTACTGCGCCCGGCGTGGTGTCGATGATCTGCGTCTGGACGTAGTTCATCTTGGCCGCGCCCATCTTGGCGCGGTCCGCCTGACTGAGGGTGGGGTCGACGTCCTTGATCGACTGGAAGCTGCCGCCGGCCATGTCGAACGGCTGAACCTCTTCGACGGCAGGGTGATTGTAGGCTTGGGGGATATAGCGTCTCGGCACGCCCGAGGGGCCGCCGAAGATGCTCTTGGCGCCCGGCTGCATGATGATGATGTCGGCGGCCGAGCGTTCGATCTGGGCGGTGAAGCCCTTGCCGATGCCGATGAAGACCCCGGTCATGGCCAGCACCAGCAGACCTGACAGAGCCAGCGCCATGACGGCGGCCATATAACGTCGCCACTCAAAGAGCAGCGTGGATAGCGCGAGCGACATGACGCGTATTCATTCCCCTGACTTGCAGCGTTATCTGAGGCCGCGCGGGGCTGGGGCCAAGTTAAATCGGGGTAAGGGTTCCGCTTCCCCCCGGCGCGCGGCGGGACTATGGGGCTTGAGGCGCCGCCATCGACGGCGCTAGTTACACAATAACAGACGCGAGGCGCCGGGCCTTGCGCGTCGGGAGAGCCTGAATGTCGCTTCGTCGCACCTTTTCCTTCACCGCCTCATTGGCAGCCCTGGGCGCCGCCGCTGCGGTGATGGGGGCCGCCGCCACCCCGGCCCGCGCCGACGAAGGCATGTGGACCTTCGACAACTTCCCGATCCAGACGGTGAACGACAAGTACGGCACCCGCATCGACCAGTCGTGGCTGGACAGCGTGCGCAACGCCGCCGTGCGCCTGCAAGGCTGCTCGGCCTCGTTCGTCTCGGGCGAAGGCCTGATCCTGACCAACCACCACTGCGTCATCTCCTGCGTCCAGGACCTGTCCACGGCCCAGAACGACTACGTCAAGAACGGCTGGATGCCCGCCACCCGTGAAGAAGAGAAGACCTGCCCCGGCCAGACCGCCGAGGTCCTGACCGACATCACCGACGTGACCGAGCGCGTGCTCGGCGCCGGCGCCGGCCTGGAAGGCGCAGCCTTCGTCGCCGCCCGTTCGGCCGAGGTCGACAAGATCCAGAAGGAGGCCTGCGGCGACGACCGCAAGCTGACCTGCCAGGTCATCAGCTTCTATCGCGGCGGCAGGTACGCACTGTATCAGTTCCGCAAATATGAGGACGTGCGTCTGGCCTTCGCGCCGGAGTTCCAGGCGGCCTTCTTCGGCGGCGACCCGGACAATTTCAACTTCCCCCGCTACGCCCTCGATGCCGCCTTCCTGCGCGCCTATGAGGACGGCAAGCCGGTCGCCACGCCGAACCACCTCAAGTGGAACCCCAATGCGCCGGTCGAGGGCGAGGTCACCTTCGTCGCCGGCAACCCCGGCTCGACCTCGCGCCTGCTGACCATGAGCCAGCTGGAGCGCCTGCGTGACCAGCAGATCCCGACCACCCTGATCCAGAACTCGGAGCTGCGCGGCCGCCTGACCGAATATTCGACCCAGGGCGACGAGGAAAAGCGCGTCTCGCTGGACCCGATCTTCGGTCTGGAGAACGGCTTCAAGGTCAACTACGGCCAGCAGGGCGCCCTGACCGACCCGGCCTTCATGGGCAAGAAGCGCCAGGAAGAGGCCGAGCTGCGTCAACGCGTCGCCGCCGACCCGGCTCTGGCCGAACGCATCGGCGACCCGTGGGCGGACCTGGAAAAGGTCCAGGCCACGGCCCGCGACCTCTACCTGCCCTACCGCCAGCTGGAGGGTAACGCCGGCGGCGGCTCGACCCTCTATTCCTACGCCCGCGCCATCGTCCGCGCGTCGAAGGAACGCGCCAAGCCGGTGGCCGAGCGCCGCGCCGGCTACGCCGACAGCGACATCGCCGCCCTGGGCCGTCGTCTGGCCTCGGAAGCCCCGATCGCCAAGGGCGTCGAGGAGATCCAGCTGTCCTTCTGGCTGTCCAAGACCCGCGAATACCTGACCGTGGACAACGCCAATGTGAAGGCGATGCTGGGCCGCGAAAATCCCGAGGGCATCGCCGCCAGGCTGGTCGAGTCCAAGCTGATCGACCCGGCCTTCCGCGCCGAAGCCCTGGCCATGACGCCGGAACAGCTGGCCGCCTCGGGCGACCCGATGATCGCCTTCGTCCTGGCCAATGACGACGCGGCCCAGGCCGTCCGCACCCAGTGGGACGCGGGCGTCAACGCCCCGACCGCCCGCGCCGCCGAAAAGGTCGCCCAGGCCCGCTTCGCCGTCTATGGCGACAACCTCTACCCTGACGCGACCTTCAGCCTGCGCCTGTCCTACGGTCAGGTGAAGGGCTGGACCTATCGCGGCGTGACCGTGCCGGCCTTCACCCAGATCGGCGGCCTGTATGCACGCGCCACCTGCGCCGAGCCGTTCAATGCGGCCCAGCGTTTCATCGACGCCGAGAGCCGGGTCAACAAGGCGACCGTCTATGACTTCGTCTCAACCAACGACATCATCGGCGGCAACTCGGGCTCGCCGGTGATCAACGCCAAGGGTGAAGTGATCGGCGCCGCCTTCGACGGCAACATCCACTCGCTCGGCGGCTCGTTCGGCTACGACGGCGAACTGAACCGCACGGTGACGGTCTCGACCGCCGCCGTCACCGAGGCCCTGCGCAACGTCTACAACCAGCCGCGCCTCCTGCGCGAACTGGGCGTGACGCGCTAAGCGATTGGAGCGCGGCGTCTGGTTCAGACGCCGCGCCTCTCCCTCCCCTTCATGGGGAGGGTGGTCGCGAAGCGACCGGGTGGGGAGGGCGTGGTGATGCGAACGCCGCCTGACTTGCCCTGCCGCCCCCACCCGGTTTCGCCCTGTCGGGCTCAACCACCCTCCCCATGAAGGGGAGGGAGAAAGTTACGCCCCCGTCTGACGCAGCGTCCTGTTAGCGTCTCTTGATCCGCGCCGCCGATTTCAGACTATTCAGACGAATTGGACTCTGTTTTTTCCTCGCCAGAGTCTGAACCAGGAGTTCTCCATGCGTCCCATGATCTTCGCCTCGGCCGCCGTCCTGGCCTTCGCCGCCGCCTCTTCCGCCAAGGCAGAGGAAGGCATGTGGACCTACGACAACTTCCCCATCGCCCGCGCCAACCAGACCCTGGGCACGACCATCGACCAGGCCTGGCTGGACAAGGTCCGCCTGTCTTCGGTCAAGTTCGGCGGCTGCTCGGCGGGCGTCATCTCCGGCGAAGGCCTGGTGATGACCAACAACCACTGCGTCGCCACCTGCGTCGCCAACCTGTCCACGCCCCAGCTGCAATACGCCGAGACCGGCTTCACGCCGAAAAGCCGCGAGGAAGAGCTGAAATGCCCCGGCGGCTCGGCCGAGATCCTGACCGAGATCGTCGACGTCACCGAACGCGTCCAGAAGGCGGGCGCCGGTCTGGACGGCCAGGCCTTCACCCAGGCGCGTGAGGCCGAGGCCGGCCGCATCGAAACCGAGAACTGCGGCTCTGATCCCAAGATCCGCTGCCAGGTCGTCAGCCTGTATCGCGGCGGCCAGTTCAAGCTCTACAAGTTCCGCAAATACGCCGACGTGCGCCTGGCCTGGGCCCCGGAAGACCGCGCTGCGACCTTCGGCGGCGATCTGGACAACTTCTCCTTCCCGCGCTTCGCCATCGATGCGGCCTTCATCCGCCTGTACGAGGACGGCAAGCCCGCCCTGACCCCGACCCACTTCACCTGGAACCCGAACAAGCCGACCGAGGGCGAGCCCGTCTTCGTCACCGGCAACCCCGGTTCGACCCAGCGCCTGCTGACGCAAGGCCAGCTGATGACGATCCGCGACGTGGTCCTGCCGCTGGACCAGCTGATCGCCTCCGAGCTGCGCGGGCGTTTGATCCGCTACTCCGAGGAAGGCGAGGAACAGGCCTTCATCGCCATGGACCCCATTGTCGGCGTCGAGAACACCTACAAGCGCGGGCGCGGCCGCATGGCGGCCCTGATCGATCCCGCCTTCATGGCCGCCAAGGCCGAGGCCGAGGCCGACTTCCGCGCCCGTGCAGCGGGCGGCGCGACCGATCCCTGGGCGACGCTGGACGGCGTTCAGCCCTTGGCGCGCGAACTCTACGCCCCCATGGCCCTGCTGGAAGGCGGCACCGGCATGGGGACGACCTCGGTCGCGGGCGGCTCGCCCCTGTTCCAATGGGCGCGGGCCATCGTGCGCGGCGCTCAGGAACGCGCCAAGCCGTCGGATCAGCGTCTGGCCGAGTATGCCGACAGCCGCCTGCCGGGCGTGCAGTCCGGCCTGTTCGCCGAGCGCCCGACCTACCCGGAACTGGAGCAGATCCGTCTGGAATGGTGGCTGTCCAAGACCCGCGAATGGCTGACCGTCGACAGCCCTTACGTCCGCACCCTGCTGGGCAAGGAAAGCCCCGAAGCCCTGTCGGCCCGCCTGATCGAAGGCACCAAGCTGGCTGATCCCGCCGTACGCCGCGCCCTGTGGGAAGGCGGTCTGCCCGCCGTTCAGGCCTCGACCGATCCGCTGATCCAGTATGTCCTGGCCATCGACGCCGACGCCCGCGCCGTGCGCAAGACGTGGGATGACAAGGTCAAGGCGCCGACCGACCGCGCCTCGGAACAACTGGCCGCCGCCCGCTTCGCCGCCTATGGCGACGCCGTCTATCCCGACGCCACCGGCACGCTCCGCCTGACCTATGGCCGGGTCGAGGGCACGGACGTTCCGGGCCAACGTATTGCCGCCTTCACCACCTTCGCCGGACTGTGGGACCGTGCGACGGGGGCCGAGCCCTTCAACGTCGCGCCCAGGCTGCTGGCCGCCAAGGACCGCATCGACCCCAACGCGGTGATGAACATGGCAGTCTCCTCCGACACCATCGGCGGCTCGTCGGGCTCGCCCGCCGTCAACGCCAAGGGCGAGATCATCGGCGCCAACTTCGACTCCACCGTCCTGACCCAGCGCAACGCCTACGGCTATGACCGCAACGTCAATCGCAGCGTCATCGTCACCACCCAGGCCGTGACCACGGCCCTGCGCGACGTCTACGGCATGGATCATCTGATCGCGGAACTCGGGGTCAAATGACCACGACGACCTTCCGCCCCGCCGCGTCTTCGGACGTGGCGGGGCTGCACCGCCTGATCGAAAGCGCCTATCGCGGCGACAGCGCGAAAGTCGGCTGGACCCACGAGGCCGACCTTCTGGGCGGCCAGCGCACCGATCAAGCTGAGCTTCTGGACATCCTCGCCGACGCCAGCCGTGTCATCCTGCTGGCCGAGGTCGACGGCGTCCTGACCGGCTGCGTCCAGGTGGCGGACCAAGGCCAGGGCCTGGCCTACCTCGGCCTGCTGACCGTCGACCCGACCCGTCAGGCGGGCGGTCTCGGCCGCCGCCTGATCGAGGCCGCCGAGGCCGAGGCTGTCGCCCGCTTCGCCGCGACCCGCATGGAGATGACCGTCATCCGCCAGCGGTCCGAACTGATCGCCTGGTACGAACGACGCGGCTATCGCCTGACCGGCGAAACCCGGCCCTTCCCCCTGGACGACGAACGCTTCGGCCTGCCGCAGACGCGCGAGCTGGAGTTCGTGGTCATGGACAAGGCGCTCTAATAAAAAAGCCCTCTCCCGGCGGGAGAGGGCTTGAGCCTCGGAGAGCCGAAGGCGATCCGCAAGGCGAAAGGGTGAGGGGCTAGGGTTCCAGTCGGCGGCAGCCGTGGCGCGGGCGGCGCGCGCCGACGGATAGAGGCGACCCTCATCCGGCCCTTCGGGCCACCTTCTCCCACCGGGAGAAGGGACCGAGCAAGGGCCTGGTTACAGATCCCGCATCTGCTTCTGGGCCGCGCTGAAATACTGCCAGCCGGTCCACAGGGTGATGAGGGCCGCCAGCCAGATCAGGGTGTCCGAGAACAGCTGGAAGTGGGGCAGATAGTCGAAGGGCAGACCCCAGCCGTCCCAGTTGCGGGCGAACAGCTGGCAGCCCAGGGCCACCATCTGCAGGGTGGTCTTCCACTTGGCGGCCAGGGTGACGGGCAGGTTGATGCGCCCCGCCATGGTCTCGCGCAGGGCCGAAACGGCGAACTCGCGGAACAGGATCAGGCCGCAGGGGATGATGATCTGCTGCACCGAGCCGCTGGTCAGCACGCCCAGGATGGCGCCCGTGACCAGGATCTTGTCGGCGATCGGGTCCAGGATGGCGCCCCAGCGCGTCTCGGCGTTCCAGCGACGGGCCAGATAGCCGTCGATCCAGTCCGTCGAGGCGGCGATGACGAAGATCCAGAATCCGGTTCGATACATGGCGAACTGGTCGTCAGGGCTCAGCCAGGCCGACAGGAAGGGGAAGCCGCTGGTCGCGCCGGCCAGCAGCAGGAACATGACCACCCCCGCCGCCAGACGGACGCTGGTCAGGATGTTCGGGATCGGATTGGCTTTGTGGGCAGGGGTCATCATCACGTCCATTGCAACGCCTGCCGGTGTGCCATGGTTCGCCGCCTGATGCGAGAGCGGGGCGGGGCGGCGACCTGTCGCCCCTGGCGGCTCAGTCCAGCCGTTCGAACCGCCTGGCGCCTGTCAGCTTGGTCAGGATGCCGTCGGCGATGCCGAAGTGGAGGCCGCTAAGGCTCAGTTCGCCTGCCGCTTCCTTTTCGGCGATCCAGGGGAAGGTGCGCAGGTTGTCGATCGACAGGCGCACGACCGTCTCCTCGGCCACGCGCTCGGTCTGATCCGCGGGGAAGTCCTCGACCACGCGGCGCACGGTCGGGGCGGCCTGCTCGACCCAGGGGGCGACGAAGTCCTGGCAGTTGGCGGGCGAGCCGTTCAGCATGGCGTTCACGCCGCCGCAGAAGGCGTGGCCCATGACCACGATGCGTTTGACCTGAAGCACGTTGACGCCGAACTCCAGCGCCGCCGAGACGCCGTGCAGCTTGCCGTCGGGCTCATAGGGCGGGACCAGGTTGGCGACGTTGCGCACGACGAACAGCTCGCCCGGCGCGGTGTCGAAAATCAGGGCCGGATCGGCGCGGCTGTCGGAACAGGCCACGACCAGGGTGTGCGGCTTCTGGCCGTGGACCAGGGCCTCGTATTCGGCTCGCTCCGAAGGCCAGCGGTTCTGGCGAAAGCGGTGGTAGCCGTCGGTCAATTCATCGGTCATGAGCGCCTTCCTAGACCGACGGCGGTTGGCGGCTCAAGTCCTCAGTTCTTGTGGAAGAAGCCGTGGATGCGCTCGGCCAGGGGCTGGTTGATACCGTCCACCTTGACCAGATCGGCCACCGAGGCGCGGCCCACGCCCTTGGCCGAGCCGAAGGCGTGCAGCAGGGCCTTCTTGCGCCCCGGCCCGACGCCCTCGATCTCGTCCAGCGGGTTCTTCTTGATGTCCATCGAGCGGCGCTTGGCGTGGGCGCCGTTGGCGAAGCGGTGGGCCTCGTCGCGCAGCCGCTGGATATAGTAGAGGGCGGGGCTCTTCAGCGGGAGCATGAAGGGCGGCTTGCCGGGCATGAAGAAATGCTCCTTGCCCGCATCCCGGTCCGGTCCCTTGGCCACGCCGACTGCGGTGATGTCGTCCACGCCCAGGTCAGCCAGCACCGCCAGCACCTCGGCCAGCTGCCCCGCTCCGCCGTCGATCAGCAGCAGGTCGGGGCGTTCCACCGCCTCGCCCGCCTCCTCGTCCTTGACCATCTTGCCGAAGCGCCGGCGCATGACCTCGCGCATCATGCCGTAGTCGTCGCCGGGGGTCAGGTCTTCGCCGCGGATGTTGAACTTGCGATACTGGTTCTTGCGGAAGCCCTCGGGCCCGGCCACCACCATGCCGCCGACCGCATTGGTGCCCGAGATGTGGGCGTTGTCGTAGATCTCGATCCGCTCGGGCCGGGCGTCCAGACCCAGGGATTCGCAGACCTCGTCCAGGATCTTCGACGTGGCCGAGTTCTCCGCCATCTTGCGGCCCAGGGCCTCGCGGGCGTTGGTCAGGGCGTGATCGACCAGGCTGAGCTTGCCGCCGCGCAAGGGTTTGCTGATCTCGACCCTGTGCTCGGCCTTCATCGAGAAGGCGGCTTCCAGCAGTTCCAGCTCGTGCGGGCGGACGTTGGACAGGATCAGGCGGGGGATCGGCTTGTCCTCGTAGAACTGGCCGAGGAAGGCGGCGAAAATCTCGGGATCGCTGTCCGTCTTGTCCACGCGCGGGAAATAGGCCCGCCCGCCCCAGTTCTGGCCCGCGCGATAGAAGAAGACCTGGACGCAGGCCTGGCCGCCCTCGGCGTGCAGGGCGAAGACGTCGGCCTCGGCCACCCCGTCGGCGTTGACGCTGTTCTCCATGGCGATGGCCGACAGGGCGCGGATGCGGTCGCGCACCCGGGCGGCGGTCTCGAAATCCATGTCGTCGGAGGCCGCCTGCATCTCCTGCGACAGGCGGCCGATCACCGCCCGCGACTTGCCGCGCAGGAACTGTTCCGCCTCGGTGACCAGATCGCCGTAATCCTCGAGGCTGATCAGGCCGGTGCAGGGGGCCGAGCAGCGCTTGATCTGGTGCAGCATGCAGGGCCGCGTCCGGGTCTCGTAAACGCTGTCCGAACAGGAGCGCAGCAGGAAGGCCTTCTGCAGGGTGTTCAGCGTATTATTGACCGCCCAGGTCGAGGCGAAGGGGCCGAAGTAGTCGCCCGGAATGGTGTGGGCGCCGCGATGCTTCCGCACCTGGGGCGCGCGGTGGTCGCGGCGGATCATCAGCTCGGCGAAGGACTTGTCGTCGCGCAGCAGGACGTTGAAACGCGGCTTCAGCTTCTTGATGAAGTTGGATTCCAGCAGCAGGGCCTCGGTCTCGGAGGCGGTGACCACCAGCTCCATCGACCGCGTCAGGCTGACCATCAGGCCGATGCGCTGGGTATGAAACCGCCCCTGCGCATACTGGATGACGCGCTTCTTCAGCGACTTGGCCTTGCCGACATAGAGGCAGGTCCCGTCCTCGCCGTACATGCGATAGACCCCGGGCTTGTCGGGGGCGCGGCGCGCCTCGTCGGCGATCAGCTCTGCGGCCTGAAGCGGCAGAACGGTCGCGCCTGGAATGTCGGTCGTCTGTTCGGTCATCGGGCGGGATATAGGATCACGATCGGCGAACCAGAACCACGCCGCCGATCACCAGCGCCACCCCGGCGATGCGGCCCAGGCTCAGCGGCTGCTTCTCGACGCCCAGGGCGCCGAAATGGTCGAGCACCAGGCTGAGCGCCAGCTGTCCCGCGACCATCAGGGTGATGGTGGTGGCGACGCCGAGGCGCGGCACGCCCCAGGCGGCGGAAATGACGAAGGCGCAGCCGTAGAAGCCCCCCATCCACGCCCACCAGGGCAGGGCCTTCATGGCGGCCACGTCGGGACGCGTCTGCATGGCCAGCGCCAGACAGCCCAGAGCCACCGTGCCGACCGCGAAGGAGATGAAGGCGGCGTTCACCGGCGACCCGACCGCCGTCATCAGCCTGGCGTTGGTCGGCCCCTGCAAGGCCGTGGCGGCGCCCGCCATGAGCAGGGTCAGAAAGACGAGGATGGGGGTCTGCATGCGTCGCCTCTACCAGTTCGGATCGGCGGGCGCGCCGCCGAAGATTTCGGCCAGGCGGTCGCGGGTGGCGCGGGTCGTATCTTCTGGCAGGGCGTCGAGGGCGAACCAGCCGATCTCGGCGATCTCGCCGTGGCTGGTGCGCTCGGTCAGGTCGAAGGCGTCGATGGCGAAGACCAGGACGTGATCGCCGGGAAAGAAGCGCTCGTTGGAATGGACCGAGATCAGGCGCGGTTCCGAACGGGCGATCACTCCCGCCTCCTCGCGCAGTTCGCGGACGACGGCGGTCTGGGTGGTTTCGCCCCTGTCCACCCCGCCGCCGGGCAGCCACCAGCCGTTCAGATAGGTGTGCTTGACCAGCAGCACGCGACCCTCGCCGTTCACCGCCAGCCCGCGCACGCCGAGCGTCATGCCCCGGTTGATCCGCGACCAGGCGAAGAAGAAGGGGCGGGTAAAGGGCTCGATTCGGGTGCGCCATGGGGTCATGCGGCGACGATAGGCCGGGCGGCGGCGGCTTGAACAGTCGCGCCTGTGCCTCTATGCGAAGCTTTGAACAGGAGACTTCCCATGCTGGCTATCGGCATCATCTTCACCTTCATCGCCGTCATCGCCGCCGTGAACTTCTTCGAGTTCGGCCGGGTTGACTGAATCGGCTGCCGGCGCGGGCGGGTTCGACTGGCGTCACGCCGGGGATCATGTCCGTGTCCTGTTGTCGGACGTGGCGGTCGATGTGCGCATCGGCCTGCACCCGTGGGAGCGGCACCCGGAGCGCCCCACGCGGCTGATCGTCAATGTCGAGATGTTCGCGGCCTGGCCTTTGCCCAAGACGGGGGCTGACGGCGGCTTCATCGACTACGACCGGGTGCGCGACCATGTGGCCGGCTGGCGCGACCGCGACCATGTCGAGCTGCTGGAAACCCTGGTCGAGGAGCTGATCGGCGTCTGTTTCGCCCTGTCGCCGGTCGAGGCCTGCCGGGTCCGGATCACCAAGCCGGACATCTTCCCCGAGGCCGCTGCTGCTGGCGTGGAAATCTTCCGCCGCAGGCCGGGCTGAGTGGGCGATCCCCTGAACAAGGTGGTGTTGATCACCGGCGCTGCGCGTCGGGTCGGCGCCGGGCTGGCGCGGGCGCTGGCCGAGGCGGGCTGGGACGTGGCCGTCCACCATCGTGGCGGAGCGGACGAGGCGGCGGCTCTGGTTGCCGAACTGACCGGCAAGGGCGTGCGAGCGGCGGCCTTTCAGGCCAACCTCAACGATGCTGCGGACCGCGACGGCCTGATCCGTCAGGTGGTGGGTCATTTCGGGCGGATCGACGCTCTGATCAACAACGCCTCCCTGTTCCGCTATGATACCCTTCATACCCTGACCGAGGCGTCGTGGGGCGAGCATCTGGCGTCTAACCTGACCGCGCCGGTCTTCCTGATCCGCGACTTCGCCACGGCGGTCGAGGCGGCGGAGAGGCAGGGGGTGGTGGTCAATATCCTGGATCACAAGATCGACAGTCCGAACCCGGACTTCTTCGCCTATACGGCCGGCAAGGTCGGTCTGGCGGGGCTGACGCGGACCCTGGCCATGGGGCTGGCGCCCCGCGTCCGGCTGTGCGGCGTCTCGCCCGGCCTGATCCTGCGCAGCGGCGAGCAGACCGAGGCCGAGTATCAGGCCGCCTGGCGCGACACCCCGTTGGGGCGCGGGGCCTCGCTGGAGGACGTGGCGCGCACAGTGCGCTTCATCCTCGAGACGCCAAGCCTGACCGGTCAGAATCTGACCGTGGACGGGGGCGAGAGCCTGATCGGTCGGGGCCGGGACGTAGCCTTTGACGGGATCCCGCTGCCCTGACCGCGCCTTTACTTCGCCGCCGTCACGGTGTTGATGCGCGAACCCTCCGCGGCGCCTATATGGAGCACCCGCGTTTTCGGAACCCTTGCCTCTGATGCCTGTCGTCCAGTTCAACCGCCGCTTCTCGATGGCGCACCGGCTGATCGCCGATGCGGGGTCCAGGTGCGCCGTGCCGCACGGGCACAACGAGTTCGTCAGGGTGACGCTGGAGCCGACGGCTGAGATCGCCTTCGGCCATTCGAACCACGCGGCCTCGTTCGAGCAGTTGAAGCGGCGCTGGCACGGCTTCGTCGATCGCAGTCTGGATCATGCCTTCCAGCTCAACCGCGCCGATCCGCTGCTGGACTGGTTCCAGGCGCATGAGCCGCAACGGCTGAACCAGGTCCTGACCGTCGACGGCGATCCGACGACCGAGGCTCTGGTCATCGCCCTGTGGCGCAAGCTGGAAGCCATCCTCGCGGCCGAGGGCCTGCCCTTTCGTCTGGCTGAACTGGCCATCGAGGAGACGCCGACCAATACCGTGCTGACGCGCGGCCTGACCGAGGCCGAGCGGGCCTGGGCGCTGGGCGACTGGTGCGATCGGGCCGACTTCAGCATCAATGACATCCTGCCGCCGGAGACCTGGTCGTGAGCGCCGTCGTCACCCCCTTCACCGCATCCGAGCCGCGCCGTCTGGGCCTGACCGTGCTGGTGCGCGGGCTGGAGGTTCAGGCCGCCATCGGGGTTTACGCTCACGAGCATGGCCGGCTGCAGCCCCTGTTCGTGGACGTCGAGCTGGACCTGGGCGTCGCCCCGATCCGCGCCCTGTCCGATACGCTGGACTATGAGGGCGTGGCCCGGATCGCGCGCGAACTGGCGGGCGGCGAGCACGTGGCCCTGGTCGAGACCTTCGCCGAGCGGGTGGCTCTGGCCTGTCTGGACGATCATCGCGTTCTGGCGGTCAAGGTCCGGGTGGAAAAGCCCGGCGCCATTCCCGGCGCTGCGGCGGCGGGCTGCGAAGTCGCCTATTCGCGCTGAGGCCGGTTGCGCGCGGCGTTGCGTCCCGCCATTGTCCCGCCTCGTTCAAGAGGTTCCGATGGTCCAGTCCGGCGATTACAGCAGCAACAGCGCGGCGGCCTCGTCCGATCAGGCTGGCGACCTGACCAGCCTCTATGTCGGATACGCCCTGATCCTGTTCGCGGTGCCGACCTTTGGCGTGGCGGCGGCGATCGGCCTTCTGCGGATGTGGCGCAAGACGCCGCCGAGCGATCCCCTGGCGCGCAGCCATTTCATCTTTCAGCAGCGGACCCTGTTCGCCGCCGTGGCCGCCATCGTCGGCGGGGTGGTGCTGATCCTGGTCAACGTCGGGGTCTTCGTCCTGTTCGTCATGGCGGTCTGGTCGATCGTGCGCGGCGCCCTGGGCCTGAAAGACCTGCTGGAAGGCCGCGCCATCCGTCATCCTCTTCGTCTCTTCTACTAAAGGCCCGTCATGACCGATCAGTATTCCGAGGCGCGCGGCAAGGGCCGGGACGGCGCTGTTCTGGCGTGGATCCTCTATATCCTGTCGATCCCCAGCGCCAATCTGCTGGTGCTGGCGGGGCTGGTGGTGGCCTATGCCTGCCGGGGCTCGGCGACGGGGCTGGCGGCGCAGCATATCGAGGCTCAGATCAGGCTGTTCTGGTCGGTCTTCTGGATCACCATCGTGCTGTGGGGGCTGATCGCCGTCAGCGCCGTGGCCTCTTTCCTGTTGATCGGCATTCCCTTCCTGCTGCTGTTCGGACTTCTTTTGCTGCTGGTGTCGGTCTGGTTCACGGTGAAAAGCGTTCTGGGTCTGCTGGCCCTGCTGAACGATCGGCCGGCCTGACCTCAGGAGCCGTCATGACCGCCTTTCGCGACCAGCCCGCCGACCACCGCTTCCAGCAGGAGTTCGCCGACGCGGACGGGAACGAGCATCCCGTCTGGGCCGAGTATGCGGTGCGCGGTCACGCCCGCATCATCCTGCATGTCGAAGCCCATCCGGCCCTGCGGGGTTCGGGGGCGGCGGGCAGGTTCATGCAGGCGATGGCCGAGCACGCACGGGCGGAAAAGCTGACCCTGATTCCGCACTGCAGCTATGCGGTGGCCTGGCTCAAGCGCCATCCAGAGTTTTCCGACATCGTCGGGTGAATCTTCTCGCCGTTATCCTGGAAGCGGCGCAGCCGCTATCCGGGACCGCAGGAAGGGCTGACGGCGGCGTCCTGGGCGGTCCCGGCTCTGCGCTTCGCTTCGGCCGGGATGACGGTGAAGAAGGGGCACTTATGCGCTCAGGCAGCGAGCGACCGCGTCGCTCGCGCTAGCGCCCTTCAAGCCGTCATGGATGGCTCTTGGCGACGATGGCCTTCATCGTCTCGGCCTTGGCGGGCAGGTCCATGACCAGACGATGGGCCAGTTCGCGGGCGCCGACGGGGTAGGCGTCGCCGCCCTCTGCGATTTCGCGGGCCATTTCCGACGCCTTGAGCAAGACCTCTTCCAGCGCCTCGACCTGTTCGAGCGCCAGGGCGCGCGCCTCGGCCTGGAGGCGTTTGACGCGCTCGGCGGTGGTCTCGGGCGCACGCATCAGGTCATAGACCTCGGCCTCAGGCGAGGCGACCACGCGCAGGTTGGCGCGGGCCTCGGTGTCGGGGTTGCTCGATTTGGTCATCGCGTATCTCCGTAACGCACCATGCCGCATTTTCGCCGCAAGGTCGCAAAGGTTTTGCGGCCAAGCTTGCGGCAGGCCTCCCATGTTGCACCGACGCATCATGAATCGGAGATGAAGGGCGGCGCCCTGCCGCAGGCGTCCTGCCTGCGCTGGAAGGCGGCGGCCAGGGGATCGACGCGCCAGAAGGGCGCACTGAAAGGAGGATGGCGGAGGGGGAATCGGGGGCGTTGGGCTTGTGTTTCCCGTCTCCCATTGCGGGAGAAGGAAGGCCCTACCGCCCCTTCCTGAACGCCTCCGCCTTCTCGGCCGCCGCTTCCGCGCGCCAGCGTTTCGGCGCTGACTTGTCGACGGCTTCGCCGGCGCCGGTGAGGGCTTCGTTGGCGAATTCGAGGTCGAGGAGCTTCATCTTCTTGATCTCGTCGCGCAGGCGGGCGGCTTCCTCGAACTCGAGGTTGGAGGCCGCTTCGCGCATCCGGCCCTCCATGTCCTTGAGGGCGGCCTGGAAGTTGGAGCCGACGAAGGGTTTGGAGGCCTCGGCCACGCCGGGGCGGGTCAGGCGGTCCATCTCGCGGCTCTCATAGGGCGAGGCCATGATCTCCTTGATGTCGCGCTTGACGCTCTCGGGCGTGATGCCGTGTTCGAGGTTGTAGGCCTCCTGACGCTCGCGACGACGGTTGGTCTCGGCGATGGCGCGTTCCATCGAGCCGGTCATGCGGTCGGCGTAGAGGATGACGCGGCCGTCGACGTTGCGCGCCGCGCGGCCGATGGTCTGGATCAGGGAGGTTTCCGAGCGCAGGAAGCCCTCCTTGTCCGCATCGAGGATGGCGACCAGGCCGCACTCGGGGATGTCGAGGCCCTCGCGCAGCAGGTTGATGCCGATCAGGACGTCGAAAGACCCGAGGCGCAGGTCGCGCAGGATCTCGATGCGTTCCAGGGTGTCGACGTCGGAGTGCATGTAGCGGACGCGCACCCCCTGCTCGTGCATGTATTCGGTCAGGTCCTCGGCCATCTTCTTGGTCAGGACGGTGACCAGGCTGCGGTAGCCTTGCCGTGCGACGGCCTTGACCTCGTCGATGACGTCGTCGACCTGGTTGCGGGTCGCGCCGGAGACCGGGCGGATCTCGACCGGCGGGTCGATCAGGCCGGTGGGGCGGATGACCTGCTCGACGAAGATCCCGCCGGTGCGCTCCAACTCCCACGGGCCGGGGGTGGCGGAGACGTGGACCGTCTGGGGCCGCATGGCGTCCCACTCGTCGAACTTGAGCGGGCGGTTGTCGATGCAGGAGGGCAGGCGGAAGCCGTACTCGGCCAGGGTCGACTTGCGGCGATAGTCCCCGCGGAACATGCCGTTGATCTGGCCCACGGTGACGTGGCTCTCGTCCACGAACAGCAGGGCGTTGTCGGGAATGTATTCGAAGAAGGTGGGCGGCGGCTCGCCCGGCGCGCGGCCGGTCAGCCAGCGGCTGTAGTTCTCGATGCCGGCGCAGGAGCCGGTGGCCTCCATCATCTCCAGATCGAAGCGCACGCGCTGTTCGAGACGCTGGGCCTCCAGCAGCTTGCCGTTCTCGATCATCCAGTCGAGCGTCTCCTTCAGCTCGGCCTTGATGCCGGCGGCGGCCTGGTTCAGCGACGGGCGCGGGGTGACGTAGTGGCTGGCGGCGTAGACGGTGACCTCCTCCAGGTCGGCGGTCTTCTTGCCGGTCAGGGGGTCGAACTCCTGGATCGACTCCAGTTCGTCGCCGAACAGCTGGATGCGCCAGGCGCGGTCTTCCATGTGGACGGGGAAGATCTCCAGCACGTCGCCGCGCTTCCTGAACATGCCGCGCTCGAAATTCAGGTCGTTGCGCTTGTATTGCAGGGCGATCAGGTCGGCGCGCAGCTTGGCCTCGTCGATCTGGTCGCCGACCTTCAGAGAGAAGGTCATGGCGGTATAGGTCTCGACCGAGCCGATGCCGTAGATGCAGGAGACCGAGGCGACCACGATGACGTCGTCGCGCTCCAGGATCGCGCGGGTGGCCGAGTGGCGCATCCGGTCGATCTGCTCGTTAATCGACGAGTCCTTCTCGATGTAGGTGTCGGTGCGCGGGACGTAGGCCTCAGGCTGATAGTAGTCGTAGTAGCTGACGAAATACTCGACCGCATTGTCGGGGAAGAAGGCCTTGAACTCGGAATAGAGCTGGGCGGCCAGGGTCTTGTTGGGGGCCAGGATCAGGGCCGGGCGCTGGGTCTGCTCAATGACCTTGGCCATGGTGAAGGTCTTGCCCGAGCCGGTGACGCCCAGGAGCACCTGATCCCGTTCGCCGCCCTCGGCGGTGGCGACCAGTTCGGCGATGGCGGCGGGCTGATCGCCGGCGGGGGTGTATTTGGTCTCCAGCCGGAAGGGGACGCCCTTCTTCTTGCTGTCGCGTGCGGGGCGGTGCGGCACCCAGTCGCCGGGTGCGGCGGGCGGCTCCTCGGGCACGAGGCGCGGGCCGGTGATCGGCGCGAACATGGGCATGGCCTTGTTCCCGCGCCCGCGCGGCGCGTCCTGAAGGAAGGGCGCGGCCATCTCCTGCATCCCCGGAGCTTGGCCGGGGACGTGGACGGGCTTGGACGATTTCGAGGGAGAACGAGCCATGAACGTCAAGGTAGTGCGCCGAACGGCGGGACGCCATAGGGCGAGGGTCTGACGAAAGCGACTGGCGCGATTCACGGCGGCTGCTAGCGTGACGGTATGAAAACGGCGCGCTCCTTTCTGACCTCCCTCAGCACTCTGGTGCTGCTGTCGCTCGTGCTGGGCCTGCTGGCCGGGGCGGCGGCGGAGAAGTGGGGCCTGCCGGGCGGCCACGCGACAGCGGATCTGATTCAGGCCCTGGGGCAGTTGTGGCTCAACGCCCTGCGCATGACCATCATTCCGCTGGTCTTCAGCCTGCTGGTCACCGGCATCGCCTCCATCGCCGACGCGGCGCGAACCGGGCGGCTGGCGATGCGGGCCGTGGCCTGGTTCGGCGGGCTGATCGTCTTCGCCACCGTCTACGCGGTCGGCGCGGCCTACGGCCTGCACGCCCTGTGGCCGATCGATCCCGAAGGCGCGCGGCTGTTGCTGGCGATCCGGCCCGAAGGCGCCGAGGGGCTGGGCGCCGGCGCGCCCTTCAGCGAATTCCTCAAGACCATCGCCCCCGCCAACCCCATCCGGGCTGCGGCCGAGGACGCCATCCTGGGCATGGTGGTCTTCGCCGTCTTCTTCGGCTTTGCCGCCTCGGGCCTGCCCGAAAGGCTGCGCACGCCGCTGATCACCTTCTTCGAGGCGGTGGGCGAAACCATGATCACCATCGTCCGCTGGGTGCTGCGAGCCGCGCCGCTGGGCGTCTTCGCCCTGTCGATCGGTGTGGGGCTGACGGCGGGAGCCAGCGCGGCGGGCGTCCTGCTGCACTACGTCGCCCTGATCTCCCTCGCCTGCATCGGCATCGGCCTGATCTTCTATCCGCTGGCGGTCGTCTTTGGCCGGGTGTCGCTGGGCCGGTTCGCCCGCGCGGCGGCGCCGGCCCAGGTGGTGGCCTTTTCGACCCAGTCGTCGCTGGCCAGCCTGCCGGTCATGGTCGAGCGGTCCGTCGACATGCTGGGTGTGAAGCGGGCGACGGCGGGTCTGGTCCTGCCGCTGGCGGTGGCGGTGTTTCGCATCACCAGCCCGGTCGCCAACCTGGGCGTCGCCATCTACTGCGCCCACCTGTTCGGCGTCGAGCCGTCGGCGGGGCAGCTTCTGGCCGCCATGCTGACGGCGGTGCTGATTTCGATCGGCACGGTGGGTCTGCCCGGGCAGGCCAGCTTCTTCGCCTCCATCGCCCCCATCTGCATCGCCATGGGCGTGCCGCTTGAGATGCTGCCCCTGCTGCTGGCGGTCGAGGTCATCCCCGACATCTTCCGCACCCTGGGCAATGTCACCGCCGACATGGCCGTGACGCGGATGGTTCAGGGCGGAGAGGTCGCCGAGGCCGACTGACCGGCGGTTGACCCCATTCCGCCGTTACGGCTGCGCCGTCGCTGGCGACGCGGCCGTCGTGAGGCGGGCGAAGCGGTAGCGGGTCACGGCCGTGTCGACGAAGGCCCAGGGCAGCAGGCCCATCTGACGCCGCTGCGACCACAGGTCCAGGAACAGGGCCTCGGGCGTCGCGGTCAGGACGCCGACATGGCTGTCGGCGGTATAGCTTTCGTGCTGGGTCCGCACGCTCTCGGTGGCGATCCATAGCCGGTCACGCGCGCAGCCATTGGTGCGCGACAGGAGGTCGGCGGTGTAGGGCGGCTCGTTGGGCTGAGGATCGGCGGCGCCGTCGAGCAGGGGCAGGCGGCCCTGGGCGGCGGCGCCCTGGCCGTTGGCGACCGCGATGCGCCACGCCTCGCCATCCTGTGACAGGGCGACCGTGGCCGGGGCGCCGTCGGCCCATGTGTCTGGCGACTGCGACAGGCTGCGCACCGCCAGGGGGCGAGCCAGCAGGGCGTTCAGATCGGGGGCGGCGGTCGGCTTGCCCCGGCGGCTGAGGATCTCGCCTTGCGCCTGATAGACGCCGCTCAGGTCCGGGCACTGGGCCAGATCGGACGGCGTGTTCCTGACCGGCAAACCGCCGACCGTGGTCGTGCAGGCCCCGAGCGCGAGGCCGGCGAAGACGACGCAGGCGGGGCCGAGGCGGCGAGGGGCGAAGGTCATGCCGAACCCTAGCGGGCGGGGGCCGATCGTCAAACCGGGCCGTGGGCGTCTTTGTCATGGCCTTTCGGGCATGGCGCGGCGCCGAAGACATCTTCGGGGCCGCGGGTTTGCGTCAGTTGAACAGTCCGGCGATGACCGCCGTGATCAGGCCGGTGGCGACGGCGGTCAGCACCACGTCATTGCCGGTGCGGACATATTCATAGCCGCGCGGCGGGGCGCGCAGGCCGTAACGGCCGTAGTCGCTGACGACGTAGGATCGGCTGCGATACTGGGCCGGCAGGCGTTGGCCATAGCTCCAGTTGCGCGCCTGATAGCCGCGCGGCGGCGCGTAACGATTGGCGGCGTAGCGACGTTGGGCCTGCTGATGGCGTCCATAGGCGGCCGGGGCGGGGCGCACGGCGCGCGGAGGCAGGGGCGCGGCGCGGGGCGGGGCCGGGGCGGCATGGGGCGGGCGGTCCGGTGCGTGCGAGCCGGGGCGGCCCTGGGCTGCGGCGCTGGATGCGGCGCCCAAGGAGGCGACGGCGGTGAGAGCGGCCAAAGCGGTAGCGACGATCTTGCGGTTCATGGCGATCTCCTTTTCGATCTGAGCCATGAGACGACCCTAGGCGTCGCGCCATGAGTGCAGCCTGAGCGGCCGCGCCCCTCAAGGTTCATCCCGCGACCGCATCGCCGCCCCAGTGTTTCGCGCCTGTAATCTTGCCGAGGCGCCGTTCCTGAGTGGTTTTGAGCCGGCGCCAAGGGGTCCTGACAACACTGCAAAACTCCCCCGGTTGACAGTCTCATACAGTGTGTTCCATACACTGTGTGTCACACACTATGTGGCGGCGAGTGTTGCGAGGCGACGTGGACAAGGCGCTGTTCGAGGCGATGCGGCTGGAGCTGCGGCGCGGGTCGCTGGTGCTGGCGGTGCTCGCCTGCCTGCGGACCGAACGCTACGGCTACACCCTTCGTCAGGCCCTGGCGGCGGACGGGCTGGAGATGGAGGAATCCACCCTCTATCCGCTGCTGCGGCGGCTGGAGGGGCAGGGGCTGCTGACCAGCGAATGGCGCGAGGAGGAGAAGCGCAAGAAGCGCTTCTACGTCCTGTCGTCCGGCGGCGAAGCCATGCTGGCCGCCCTGACCGACGAATGGCGCGGCATCAACGCCTCGCTGGACCGAATGCTGTGAAATCCCGGGGGAGGGAGACCGAAATGGACGTGATCGAACGCTATCTGGAGGCCGTGGCGGCCCAGTTGTCGGCGGAGGACCGCGAGGACATCGTCGCCGAGTTGCGCGACCTGATCCTGAGCCGGGTCGAGGGGCGCGAAGAGGAGCTGGGCCGGGCCCTGAGCGACGACGAGAAGGAGGCGATCCTGCACGAGATCGGTCATCCGCTGGTCGTCGCCGCCCGCTATCGCAAGGGGCCGGATTCGTTGATCGGGCCGGAGCTGTTCCCCTACTGGCTGTTCGGGGCCAAGGCAGGGCTGATCGTGATTGCGGCGGTGCAGGCGCTGGGCCTGCTGGTCCATGTGCTGGGCGATCCGGCCAATTTCGGTCAGTCGATCGGTCAGGCCTTCAACGGCTTCTTCTCCGGCGCCCTGACCCTGCTGGGGGCGCTGACCCTGGCTGGGGCGATCATGGAGCATTACGACATCAAGCCGACCTGGCTGACGAAATGGCGGGTGCGCGACCTGTCGGCCTTTGGTCTGGCCGATCCGGCGAAATGGGGCGCGTCGATGGCTGGAAGCGACAAGGCCAAGGCCGAATGGATGCCCAAGGGCGCCATGGTCTGGGGCGTGCGGGCCGAGACGACCGGGGCCGCCCAGGCCCTGTGGTCCTTCATCGCCAGCGCCGTCTTCATCCTGTGGTGGATCGGCGTGATCCGCTTCACCGGCATCGGCGACTTCGCCCTGCGCGGCGGCGACGTCAGCGTGACGGCGGCGCCGATCTGGTCGCTGCTGTTCGGGCTGATCCTGGCCTGGGCCGTGGCGGGCATGGCGGTGGACGGCGTCACCCTGTGGCGACCTGAGGCGCGACGCTTGCAGGCCCTGCTGAAGATCCCGGTGGCGGCGGCGGGGCTGTGGATCGGCTGGCGGCTGTTTCAGGCCGGTCACTGGGCCACCCTGACCCAGGGAGACCAGACGGCGCGGGTCATGGGAGCCTCGCCGATCCACATGGACTTCGACGCCATCCACGCCATTCCCGAGGCCCAGCGCGGCCTGGCCGAGACGGCTTTGACCTTGGGCACGGTGCTGAGCTGGGTGCTGGCGATCATCATGCTGTGCCTGGCGGTCGACGTCCTGAAGGCCCTGTGGCGGATCGCGACGGCGCGGGACTGATCGGGCGCGGCGCCGCCATGTCCGAAAACCGCGAGACAGGGCGGCGTCGAGGGATCATGTTGCGGGCATGGAAGACGCCCGCGACAGTCTGGATCAGGAGGCCTGCTACCGGGCCGTCCTGACGCGCGATCCGCGCTTTGACGGGCGGTTCTTCACCTGCGTGAAGACGACGGGGATCTATTGCCGCCCGGTCTGCCCGGCGCGGACGCCGAAGCGGGAGAATATGAGCTTTGTCGCCAGTGCGGCGGCGGCGGAGGAGGTGGGGTTTCGCGCCTGTCTGCGCTGTCGACCCGAAACCGCCCCGGATATGGGGGCATGGCGCGGCACCTCGAATACGGTCAGCCGAGCTCTGGGCCTGATCGAGGCCGGGGCGCTCGATGAAGGCCACGTCGATGGCCTGGCCGCGCGGCTGGGCGTCGGTGAACGCCACCTACGCCGCCTGTTCCGACAGCATCTGGGCGCCGCCCCGGTCAGCGTGGCCCAGACGCGGCGCGTGCTGCTGGCCAAGGCCCTGATCCACCAGACCGACCTGGCCATGGCCGAGGTGGCCCTGGCCTCGGGATTCGGCAGCGTGCGGCGTTTCAACGAGACGTTTCAGGGGCTGTATGGGCGGCCGCCCTCGGCCTTGCGGCGACGGGCGGACAAGGCGGGTGACGGGGGCGTGCGGCTGAGCCTGCCCTATCGCCCGCCCTATGAGGTCGAGGCCCTGCTGAGCGCGCTGGCCGCGCGCGGCGACATGGTCGAGGACGGGGTCTGGCGACGCGCTTTGACGCCCGATGTGGATGGCGCGACGGGCGAGGTCTCGGCCCGGTTCGAGAGCGGGAACCGGCTGGCGGTCACGGTCGCGGCTTCGGACCTGAAGGCCCTGCCCGGCGTGCTGGCGCGGGTGCGGCGGGTGTTCGACCTGTCGGCGGACCCCGACGCGATCCAGCGGGACCTGTCGGCTGACGCCTTGCTGGCGCCGCTGGTGCGGGCGCGATCCGGGCTGCGGCTGCCGGGCGACTGGATCGACGCGGCGGCGGATATGGCCAGCGACCGGCTTGAGGACAAACGGCTCGAAGCGAGAGCCGAGCAATGGCGGCCCTGGCGGGCCTATGGCGCGCTGCACCTGCGGGAAGCGGGGATCGACAGCGCCGCGATCATGGAGATGGACGATGAAAAAGACGCCGCCTGAAAGCTTCACGCTGGACCGTCTCGCCTCGCCGGTGGGCGAGGTCCTGCTGGTCATCGACGCCGAGGGCGCGGTGCGGGCGTTCGACTTCGCAGACTATGAGGCGAGGATGCTGAAGCTGTTGGCGCGTCATTACGGCGAGGTGACGCTGACCGAGGGTCGGGCGCCCGACGCGGTCCAGGCGGCGGTCGCGGCCTATTTCGGCGGCGACGCCACGGCCTTGGACGGGTTGGCGGTAAAGACCGGCGGCACCGATTTCCAGCGTCAGGTCTGGGCGGCGCTGCGCACCATTCCGGCGGGCGAAACCTGGAGCTATGGCCGACTGGCGAGCGCCATCGGCAAGCCCAGCGCCGTGCGCGCCGTGGGTCTGGCCAACGGGGCCAATCCGGTCGGGGTCATCGTGCCCTGCCACCGCGTCGTCGGCGCCAACGGAACCCTGACCGGCTATGCGGGCGGGCTGGAGCGCAAGCGCTGGCTGCTGGCGCACGAGGGCGCGGCGGCCCGCCTTATCTGATCGGCGAGGTGAACTGGTCGGGCGTCAGGGCGCGGGGGGTGAAGCGGGCCTCGCGCACGGCGCCGTTGAAGTAGTTGACGCGGTTGATGCGCGTGCCGACCGAGGCGCGGCCGGGGCCCTGCGGCTTGAAGGCGATTTCGGCCTCGGTCTGCAGCACGCCGTTGACGAAGGATCGGTAGGTGGTCCCGTCGAAGGTCTGGGCGACGTGGGCCCACTGGCTGATGGGGTGCAGCTTGGTCGTCTCGATCAGGGGCTTGTTGTAGCCCTCGCCCTTGGTGAAGGCGTCCAGATACCAGCCGCCCTCGACAACGCGGATCTCGAACATGATGCGGGTGCCGGGGCCGCCCGGGGCTTCGTCCGACTGCAGGTGGAACCAGCGCTGCTCGAAGGCGCCGCCGTCGGGGCGGAAGACGGCCTCGAAGGTGAAGGTGGCGGCGCCCGCCAGCGGATGGCGGTCGATGAACAGAGCGTCGTCCACGCCGTCGAACTGGACCGCCGGGCCGAAAGGGCTGGCGATGATCCGGGGCGCGCCCTCGACATGGGTGGTCTCGCCGCCGATGGCCGAGAGGCGGTCAAAGGTCCAGACGGTCTGGCCGGGAACGGCGGCGGCGGGCAGGGAGGCGCAGGCGGCGAGGCCGAGCGGAGCGGCCAGAACGGCGCGGCGGTTCAACATCATGCAGGTCCCCTCAGGCCGCGCCGTCGAGGAAGAGGCGGCAGGCCGGATTGTCGGTCTCGTCCACATAGGGGTAGCCGAGGGCGTCCAGCGCGGTCCAGAGGGCGGCGACCTGATCCGGGGCGATGCTGACGCCCGCCAGCACCCGACCGACGTCGTCGCCGTGGTTGCGATAGTGGAACAGGGTCAGGGCCCAGGCGGGCTGCAGGCTGTTGAGAAAGCGCAGGAAGGCGCCGGGGCGCTCGGGAAACTCGAAGCGCAGCAGCCGCTCGTGCGGCAGGCCGATGGTGCGCCCGCCGACCATGTAGCGGACGTGCAGCTTGGCCGTCTCGTTGTCGCTCATGTCCTCGACGGCGTAACCGTCGGATTTGAGGCGGGCGATCAGGTTCTCGCGCTCGGCCACGCCGTCGCGCAAACCCACCCCGACGAAGATCTGCGCCCGGCCGTCGCCGGACCAGCGATAGTTGAACTCGGTCACCGAGCGGCCGTCGAGGCTTTGCAGGAAGCGGTGATAGTCGTCGCGGCGGTCGGGCATGGCCACGGCGAGAAGCGCCTCGGCGCCCTCGCCGATCTCGGCCCGTTCGGCGACGTGACGCAGGCGGTCGAAGTTGACGTTGGCGCCCGAGTTGATGGCCACCAGGGCGCCCGCGCCCGGATGGCGCGCGGCCCAGACCTTCATACCGGCCAGGGCCACGGCGCCCGACGGTTCGGCCACGGCGCGGACGTCGTCGAAGATGTCCTTCACCGCCGCGCAGATCTCATCCGTGTCGACCAGAACGATCTCGTCCAGCAGGTCGCGACACAGGCGGAAGGTCTCGTCGCCTGCGCGGCGCACCGCCACCCCGTCGGCGAACAGGCCGACCTGGTCCAGGGTGACGACATGGCCGGCGTCGATGGCGCTCTTCATTGTCGGCGCATCGGCGGGCTCGACGCCGATGATCCGGGTCTCGGGGCGCAGGAAGCGGACGATGGCGGCGACCCCCGCCGCCAGACCGCCGCCGCCGATGGGGATGAAGATGGCGTCGATCGGGTCCGGGTGCTGGCGCAGGATTTCCAGACCCACGGTGCCTTGCCCCGCGATGACGTCGGGGTCGTCGAAGGGGTGGACGAAGGCGGCGCCGGTGTCTTTCTCAAGCGCGCGGGCGTGGGCGTAGGCGTCGTCGAAGCTTTCGCCGTGCAGGACCACGTTTCCGCCCAGGGCCTTGACCGCCGCCACCTTGATGCCCGGCGTGGTGGTCGGCATGACGATCGTCGAGGCGGCGCCGCGCCTGGCCGCCGCCAGGGCCACGCCCTGGGCGTGATTGCCCGCCGAGGCGCAGATGACGCCGCGCGCCAGTTCGGCCTCGGTCAGGGCGGCGATCTTGTTGTAGGCCCCGCGAATCTTGAACGAGAAGACGGGCTGAAGGTCTTCGCGCTTCAGCATGGCGGGGCGGTCCAACCGCACCGACAGCCGCTTCAACGGATCAAGCGGGGTTTCCTCGGCCACGTCATAGACGCGGGCGGTCAGGATGCGGCGGACGGTGTCTTGCACGAAATTCTCGGAGCGACGCGACGGGGAGGATCAATCGACCTCTCGTCTAGGGCAGAAGCGGCCGTCAGGGGAAGGCCCTTGCGCATCTGAGCGGCGCCGCTGTTGATGACGATGTGTATTTACCCGGGTAATATTTTCCGCTAATTAAACCCGGATAAAACAAAGGGAGGCGTCCATGACGTCCGCAGGCCGCAAGGCGCTCATCAACGACTACAAGGACCGCGAAACCATCGCGGGGGTCTTCGCCGTCATCTGCTCCGCCACCGGCCGCGCCTGGGTGGGCCAGAGCCGCCATATCGACACCCAGCAGAATGGCCTGTGGTTCTCGCTGAAGATGGGCGGCAGCCCTTTCAAGTCGCTGCAAGCCGCATGGAACGACCACGGCGCAGACAGCTTCCGCTTCGAGCAACTGGACCGGCTGTCGCCCGACCTGTCGGATATGGCGCGGAAGGATGAGCTGAAGAGGCGAGCCGCCCTGTGGATCGCGCGGCTGGAGGCGGAGGCGCTGTAGGCGGCGTTCGAGCCCTTTTTCCTTGCGCCCCGTGCGGAACGGCCTACATTGCACCTGCTTATGCTAACTTTGAGCATAAGTCGGAGCGGCGCAAACAGCCGCAGGGAGCGATGAAGATGGCGGACGGCGCTTTCGGCCTGTCAGAGGAACTGGCGCGCGAGACCGCTCCCGTGTGGGAGAAGGTCAAGGGTCTGGTGACGCCGCTGGAGTGGCCGGAACAGGCCCGGCTGATCAGCGAGATCAATGCGCTGAAGAAGGAGCGCAACGCCGTCATCCTGGCCCACAATTACATGACGCCGGAAATCTTCCACGGCGTCGGCGACTATGTCGGCGACAGCCTGGGGCTGGCCAAGGAGGCTGCGAAGTCGAAGGCCAAGGTGATCGTCCAGGCGGGCGTGCACTTCATGGCCGAGACGTCCAAGATCCTGTCGCCGGAAAAGACCGTTCTGATCCCCGACCTGCGCGCGGGTTGTTCTCTGGCCTCGTCGATTACGGGCGCGGACGTGCGTCTGATCAAGCAGCGCTATCCCGGTCTGCCGGTCGTCACCTATGTCAACACGACCGCAGACGTGAAGGCCGAGACGGACATCTGCTGCACCAGCGCCAACGCCGTTCAGGTGGTGGAATGGGCGGCCAGGGGATGGGGCGTCGACAAGGTCATCCTGATCCCCGACGAGTTCCTGGCGCGTAACGTCGCGGCCCAGACGAGCGTCGGCATCATCGCCTGGAAGGGCCGCTGCGAGGTGCATGAGCGCTTCACCGCCGCCGACATCGCCGAGATGCGCGCCGCCTATCCGGGCGCCGAAATCCTGGCCCACCCGGAATGCCCGGAAGAGGTGCTGGCGGCGTCGGACTTCGCCGGGTCGACGGCGGCGATGATCGACTATGTGACGGATCGCAAGCCCAGACAGGTGGTGATGATCACCGAGTGCTCGATGGCCGCGAACGTCAAGGGCGACGTGCCCGGCGTGGACTTCATCGGCCCGTGCAACCTGTGCCCGCACATGAAGCGGATCACCCTGGAGAACATTCGCGACTGCCTGAAATACATGCAGTTCGAGGTGACAGTGGAGCCCGAGATGGCCGAGCGCGGGCGTCTGGCCGTGCAGCGGATGATCGACCTGCCGCCGCCCGCCGTGCCGGCGCGCTATGACCTGATCAAGGCCAGGCACCACGTCGATGTGGAGCTGATCTGAGGTGCTGCGGCGATGCGGCCCGTTGCGGGTTGCTCGCTGCAAGCCCAGTTCGACGCCATGAGCGACATCGACAACACCCCCTCCCATTCTGGCCGCCGTCCCGGTCCCTGGGACCTGCCGCCCGCCGAGGCCGCGTCTGAGCCCGTGCGCGGGAGGCAGGCGGAGCCGCTGGAGGACAAGGGCCAGCACCCGGCCTGGGCCATCGCCTCGACCCTGCTGATGGCGGGGTTCCTGTGGTGGATCACGGGCAGCGTCATCGTGGCGGGGGCGGTGCTGTTCGGCCTGTTCGTGCACGAATACGGCCACGTGCTGGCGATGAACAAGCTCGGCATGGGGCCGGCGCGCATCTACATCATTCCCTTCCTCGGCGGGCTGGCCAAGGCGCAGCGGGAGCCGAAGACCGAATGGCACGGCGTGCTGGTGTCGCTGGCGGGGCCGGCCTTTGGTCTGATCGCCATGATCCCCTTTGTGGCGGCGGGCCTGTGGCTGAAGTCGCCCGAGTGGCTGATGGGCGCCTTCTTCATCGCCATGATCAATCTGGTGAACCTGCTGCCCGCCCCGCCCCTGGACGGGTCCAAGGCGCTGGGGCCGGTGCTGACGCGAGTGCATCCGCGACTGGAACAAGTCGCCTTGCTGGCCGTCGGCGGTCTGGCCGTCTGGTGGGGGCTGTCGACGGGGCGGCTCATTCTGGCGGTCTTCCTCGGCATCGCCGTGTTCAGCCATCTGAAGCGCGGCGTCTGGCGCGCGGCCTGGGGTCAGTTGAGCTGGCCTGAGGCGGGCCGCAGCCTGGCCCTCTATCTGGCGACGGCGGCGGTCTGCGCGGCAGCGGCCATCGGCGCCCTGCTGCCCCTGACCGGCGGGGCGGTGGAGCCGGCCTTCGAGATGGGCATGCGGTTCATCGGCGTGGGAGGCCGTTAGGGGGATGGCGCGCATCCGGCATGACGGGCCGCTGATTATCGGCGGGGGGCTGGCGGGGCTGTCGGCGGCGCTGGAGGCGGCGCCGGCCAAGACCCTGGTCGTGACGCCGGAGCCCCTGCTGAACGCCTGTTCCTCGGCTTGGGCTCAGGGCGGGCTGGCGGCGGCGCTGTCGCCCCGGGACAGCGCGGTCCTGCACGCGAAAGACACCGAAGGGGCGGGGGCCGGGTTGGTCGAGCCCGAGGCGGCGCGCGCCCTGACCGAGCGCGGGCGTGAGACGGTGGAATGGCTGGCTTCGCTGGGCGCGCCGTTCGACCGGGACGAAACGGGCGGCTTCTCCGTCAGCCTCGAGGCGGCGCACAGCCTGCCGCGCGTGGCGCGGGTCGGCGGCGACGGCGCCGGGCGGGCCATCCTGTCGGCGGTCGTGGCCGCCGCGAGGGCCTCCAAGCATATCGAGATCTGGGAAGACGGGCGGCTGCGCGGCCTGATCCAGGACGTGGAGGGCCGGGTGCGCGGCGCCGTGATCGAACGGTCCGGCGGGCGTATGGACGAGGTGTTTGCGCCGGCCGTGGTGCTGGCGACCGGCGGGGTCGGCGGCCTTTATGAAGTGACGACCAACCCTTCCGCCCTGCGCGGCGAGGGGCTGGCCCTGGCCTATTTGGCGGGCGCGGACATCCTCGACCCCGAGTTCGTGCAGTTCCACCCCACCGCCATCGACGTGGGGCTGGACCCGGCCCCGCTGGCGACCGAGGCCCTGCGCGGCGAGGGGGCGCGGCTGGTCGATGGCGAGGGCGCCTTTCTGCTGGGCGATCATCCCGACGCCGATCTGGCCCCTCGGGACATCGTGGCGCGGGTCGTCCATGCGGCGCGGGCCGACGGGCGGGGCGCGTTTCTGGACGCGACGAAAGCCGTGGGCGAGGGCTTCCCGCACGAGTTTCCGGCGGTGTTTTCCGCCTGCATGCGCGCCGGGCTGGACCCGCGCGTCAGCCCCATCCCCGTGGCGGCGGCGGCCCACTATCACATGGGCGGCGTCGTCGCCGACGACGAGGGGCGAACCGGCGTGCCCGGCCTCTACGCCATCGGCGAATGCGCGGCGACCGGGGTGCACGGCGCCAACCGTCTGGCCTCCAACTCTCTGCTGGAAGCGGGCGCCTTCGGGCGGCGCGCCGGGCGGGCGGCGGCCAGGGAGGTTCAACCGCCGAAGGCTGAGTTGAAGGCTGCGCGGGCGTCGAGGAATTTGCCGCCTGAAGCCATGGCCGACCTGCGCGCCGCCATGACCCGGTTCGCGGGCGTGGTGCGCGATGAAGAAGGGCTGAGCGCCCTGATGGCGGTGATCGACCGGCTGGCGAAGGCGCATCCCGAGGCTGTGGTCCTGACCGCCGCCCGGCTGATCGCCGAGGGCGCGCTGAACCGACGCGAGAGCCGGGGCGGGCACTACCGCGCCGACTATCCCGACAGCCTGCCGACGGCCGAGCATACGCGGATGCGGCAAGCGGTTTTGATCGGGGCTTGACGGTAGAAAATGATCCTCCCCTGCGCAGCGGGGGAGGG